>ERZ808278.360-NODE-360-length-32349-cov-4.420697_pt1 | contig 32349 bp, 33 predicted proteins | sample MGYA00521239_ERZ808278 | MGnify/ENA primary metagenome ERZ808278 (study PRJEB31516, sample SAMN03275600) | gut metagenome | biome: mammalia-associated habitat; material: feces | host: Papio cynocephalus | place: Kenya | collected 2012-07-17 ... | reverse complement strand
TTTGAGGGTTTAAATATAAAATCCAATAAAAATTTTTGTCAGTTTGAGCGTTGATTGATGGAAATGTGTATTTATCAAAGATTTCAAATCTTTCATTTAAATATTCTTCTTCAAGACCTTTTGGATTGTTGCCCCAATTAAAAGGAGTTACAAGAATTGTTGTAAAATCTGCTTTCTTAAAATTTGGTATATGTGATAGGATTAAGCACCCTAAATCCTTTACTAAATTAAACTTTGCCAAAATGATCCCCTTTTTAAAATAAGTTTTTTAGTATATTTATACCATAAACATCATTGCAAATGTTTATAAAATTTTTGTTCAGCTTTTAATTTTTCAAAATGTTCTATATCTCTGTATTTGAAGACTTTTGCTGGATTACCACCTGCGATTGCGTATTTTGGAATTTCACCGTGAACAACTGAGCCAGCTTGAATGATTGCGCCTTCGCCAATATGTGTGTTTGGTAAAATTGTAACTCTTGAACCAATCCATACAAAATCATCTATAGTTACTTCTTTATTAATGTTGGTTTCGTCATATGGTATTAATTTTCCTGTATCAAAGTTATGATTAGAAGTTATGATTAGACACTCTGTACCTATCTGAACAAAATTTCCAATTATACAAGAGCCTGATCCATGAACTTTTAGACCGTTAAATGTTGAGTAATTCCCAATACTTGTATTGACTGTAACATGGTTACAGTCGTTTATTGTTAAATTACTACCTAAATACTTAACTTTCCTTTTAATTTTTCTTTTAGTAGGTGCAATTTTGTCAAATTTTATTTTTATTCCAAAGATTGTTAAAACAGTTGCGTTTTGTCCATCGTAAATTTCAAATAATCCCACACAAACTCCTATTTTAAAAATAATTCATTTAATTTTCCTCTTAAAAAATGTCGAAATTTTTTATTAGGAATATACTTAGATAACAATCTTGCAAATTTTATTCTCTTAAATATGCTATCAACATATCTTTTATTTGTATTTGCTAAAAAAGTATAACCGTCTTCTACCAATTCATTGATAAAATTTTGACGTACATTTTTATTATCTGATTCATGTGAAATAGCAACTTTGTTATTACCTAATAAAACTGCATATTCTGGTAATGAACCCCACATATCATGATGACGAGTTGGGTGAGGAGGAACAAATGTTTTTATACCACAACGATTTCTTAAAGTTGTAGATAAACACATATCTTCTCCAGCATTCTTATATAATTGATATTTTTCTGTATCTTCAAACATACAAGAAATCCATTCTTTTTTCAAAAACCAAGAATGACCAACAAAATCAACTTCTTTTCTTTTTCTAATTTCAGTTGCCCAACCTAAACGAATAAAATCTGACTTAGGATAATTTCTAGGATTTTTGCATAGAATACCTATCGTTCCGTATACACCTTCTTGCTCTGACATATTAGTAAGACAATTTGCTAACCAAGATGGACCTGGAATTGTATCATCATCAAATATACATACGTATTCAGATTTTGCATTATTCATCGCAAACTTAAATCTTTCCCAAACACCTTTGTTTTCAGGACTTATGTATATTAAATCAAACTCATTTTTTATATCTTCTGGAATTTTTACAGTATCACCAGTTCCATCTTGATATAACAAAATTTCCTTAGGTTTTAAAGATTGACTTTTAATAGCTTCTAACTGAGTTTTTAAATTTTCTGGTCTCTTGTACAAAGTTAAAATAACACTTATATCAAAATTAATTATCTCTGGATTATCCATTATACAATTTTTATGTGCGTTTTTACTTTTTGGATTTTCGTAACTACGAGTTTGTTTTTTATGAATATATCTATCTAGAGCTGAGCCAAAATCAATATAACAATTATTCGGATTGTTTTTGTATAATTCATATATTATAGGCTCAGACATTGGTCCAGCACAGACTACGTATAATAAATCATTTGTTGACCCGAAATCATTTTTAATTTCATCAATCAAAGTTTTTGCACTATTTTCCCAAAATTCAAAACAATCATCTGAAACAGTATAATATTTTAAAATATTTAAGTTTCCAATCTTGGTATTTTTTGCTCTATAATTTCCAATAAACACTGCATCTCTTTCTAAATTATCAAATTTTTCACAGAAATTTTGATAATTACCATTTACAAACAAATTTGCAAATGTACGATTTTTACTTTTAATATTTAGCGAATACCAATAATAAGCTCGACTGTCACAACAAGGACAAGATATGCCGTAAATAAAATTTTTATCATCAATATTTAAAGTATTTAATAGAGCTTTTCCAAGTTTACCGATATATTTTGGAGACACCCAACCTTCATTGGCAACAACAGATTTGCCTGTCATTATAGCTCTTTCACCATCACCATAACGAAGCAATGAAAAATTTTCTTTGTTTTCTATTTTATTCCAAATTCTTTCAAACTCATTGTTTAAAAATATTTTTTTATCTACCATCTTCACCTCGTTATATTATGAATTAAATACAACATTTTATTGAAATGTTGTACGGAGTTAATTATATCATAAATATAGGAATTAAAGAATAAAACTCAAATATGAGTTATAGATATCATCTTGTTCAATACCAATATACCTTAATGTGATTTCTTGAGAAGAGTGATTAAATATTTTTTGCAACATTACAATATTTTTAAACTGTTTAAAATAGTGATAACCAAAAGTTTTTCTTAGTGTATGAGTTCCAACAGTTATATCTGGATTGATTGTATTGCAGGCTTTTTTAATTATTTTATATGCCATTATTCTATCTAATCGGTTTCCATATTTTGTTTTAAATAATGGTTCATCAAGTTCTTTATTGTTCGTATAAAATTCTATAAGTTGTTTTAATTTGGAATTTAACGGAAATTTTTTAAATTTTCCAGTCTTTTTTTCTTTTATTTGTACAAAATTTTTATTTTTAACATCTTTTATATCAAGTTTCAAAATATCCGAAATCCTTAATCCTGTGTTAATTCCAAAACAAAAAAGTAAAAAATCTCGATAATTTTCTTTTTGCAATAATTTTTCAATTTTTAATAAGTCTTTTTTGTGTTTGATTGCTTCCACGGTTGTCATATATAAATCCTTTCTTTTTTTACTCCGTACAACATTTCAATAAAATGTTGTGTTGGTGGTAAATTATGAATCTTTTTAATATTGATGAAAATCTTGATAATATTATTAAATTAAAGAAAAAAATATTTAATTATTTAAATTTAGGTGCAAAAATTAAACTTAATATTTTAGGCTTTAAAATGACTTTTAATAAAACCTTTAATTATAAAAAGGCAGATAAAAGTATTTTAAAATTTAATACGTGTGGAATAAATAAAAATATTAGAAATCCAAAAATTATTGTATCTTTAACTTCATTTCCAAAACGTATTCAGAATGTATATTACGTTATATATTCGTTGATGGAACAAACACTAAAACCAGATAAAATTATTTTGTATTTGGCTGAAGAACAGTTTAAAAATAAAGAGAATAATTTGCCTCAAAATCTTTTAAATTTTATTCAGTATGGATTGGAAATAAAATGGTGCAGTAGAGATATTAAATCATACAAAAAACTTATTCCAATATTAAACGATTATCCAAATGATATAATTATAACCGTTGATGATGATATTTTTTATCAAAAAAACTGGCTAGAGCTTTTATATAAAAGTTATTTAAAGAATCCAAATTGTATAAGTTGTCATTCTGCACATCGTATAAAACTGAATAGTGATAACGATATAGAATCTTATAACAAATGGGAGAAACGAGTCATAAATTACAAAGCTAGTTATATGAATTTTTTAACAGGTTGTGGAGGGGTTTTGTATCCACCACATTCTCTATATAAAGATGTATTAAATGAGGAATTGTTTATGAAGCTTGCTCCAACGGCTGATGATATATGGTTTTGGGCAATGGCAGTTTTAAATATGACAAAAATAGCTATTGTGGAGAATGGGATTTTTTATCCTTTACCAATAGACAATAATGAAAAAGGAAGTTTGTATGAGGTTAATAAATATCAAAATGATATATTTATTCAAAATATCATAAATTATTATCCTGAAGTAGTTAAAAATTTAAATTTATGAGTTGTCAAATTTTAGGTTAAATTTGTGCTATTATATTTTCACATACATTATGAAAAAAATAGAAACTATTAAAATTAAATATTTATGTGGATTATTTGTCATTGAACAATATCGTTGGACAAAGACTTTTTTGTTATTCGGATTTTTACCAATAATGCAAATTTCTAAATATCCAAGAGTTGAGGTGTTTAATGCCAAAGATTAGTATTATTATTCCTGTCTACAATGCAGAAAAATATTTAGCACGCTGTCTTGATAGTATTCTAAATCAAACCTTCACCGACTACGAAGTTATCTTAGTCAACGATGGTTCAAAAGATGATTCGCTTTTAGTCTGTCAATCATACGTTGAAAAAGATTCTCGTATTAAATTAATTGATAAAGAAAATGGTGGCTTATCTTTGGCAAGAAATGCTGGTCTAAAACAAGCAACAGGTGAATATATAGGTTTTGTTGATAACGACGACTGGATAAGTGAAAACTTCTACGAAAAACTTTATAACACAATTGTAGAAACTGATTGTGATATAGCTTTTTGTGATGTTGTTCGTAAAAATGAAAAGAAACATAAAATTAGATTAAATTTAAAATCTGTTCAAGTTGCAGAAGAAATCAATGAAAAACTTGAACTTGCTCAATTTAATTCGCATAGAGGTGTGTGGAATAAATTGTACAAAAGATACCTTTTTGATAACGGATTGCAATTTGAAGAAGGCAAAGACTATGAAGACGGATTGTTTACTCTTCAAGCTTTATGCAAATGCAAAAATATAGTATCTGTCCCAGATGCTTATTACTTCTATTTTATAAATCCTACATCAATTGTGCGTTCAAGACCTTCTTTGCGAATGCAACAAGAAAAAATAACTTCAAGAATAAATGTTTTAAACTATGCAACCCAACAAGGTATAAAATTATACGATAAAAAGAATATGCCTTTAACATTTAAACTTTCACTATTTGGTATAACACTTTTTACAATAAAAGAAAATCAATTCCAAAAAAGATTTTATTTATTTAATTTTATATTGCTTTTTGTATGTAATAAATAAACTAAAATTTAGTAGTTATTTTTTATAGACAAATAAAACTTATACATCATTTCTGTTAATTTTTTGTTTTTAGTCATTGCTTCGGTTAGTTCTTCTATTAAGCTTTCAGTGTTTTCATTATATTCGCACAAAAATAATTCATTTGGTTTTATTTCTAAAACCTCTAATATTTTGTCTAAATTTTCTGCAGAAGGAAAATATTTTCCTGTTTCAATATTGCTAATGCTTGGGGTTTCTACGCCAATTAGTTCCGCAAGGTAATCTTGTGTTATTTTCTTCTTTTTTCGTATTTCTTGAATTTTCTTCCCAATTAATTTCTTTATTTGCAAGTTTTTACCTCTTAATTTTATTATTATAAAAATTTAAATATTTAAAATGCTGTAAAACATTAAGTTTAGGTTGAAATATATACTTTTGCATGATATATATGATGTGTAGCATTATAAATTCTTCTAAAATTAAAGGATTGGTGTATGAAACTTTTTTCTTTTGATGCAGATTCTGATAAAATTTATGTTTTAATAAATATTTTTGGAAAAAACTTTAAATATCGTAAGACAGGATATGCTTATATTATTAAAAATAAGTATTGGGATTTTATATTTTGGTTTTTAAGATTGTTTATAAAGAAAAATTATCATATTATTCCAATGGGTACATATTGTTTTGCAAGAACAGCGACTACGTTTAATAAACTTAAACCAAGAAGAAAACAAGGTGAAAAATCTTGTCCATTTGATTTAGCTTTATATTATAACTATGACACTATTCTTAATCTCCTAGATACAGAATTTAAAGATTTTTATAAAGATATGTATTTTGATAAAAAACGTAAATGGTGGTGTAATGATGATTTATCAGTAGAAATGGGACATGATAGCATGTTGCTTGAATTACCAGAATTTAAAGCTAGATATGATAAAAGAATTCAAAATTTGTATGATTACTTTGCTGATAAAAAAGCTCATAAATATATTTTTATTGCGACAAAATTACAAATTTCTATATCGCAAATTGAAAAATTGTTTAATATTTTATATAGGTATATGAATGCAAAAGAATTTGATGTTATTTTACTTAATCAAACAGATAGAGAAAATACATATAAAAGAGACCATTTATATATTATAAATCATAATAAATTTTTTAAAGAATATGATGATATTCTTATGAACTGGGCGGGCGAAATAAAAACTAGAAGAAGTCCGTCCGCTCAGAAAATTTATAATGATTTTACGCTTAAAATGATAAAAATACTGTCTAAAAGAAGATAAAACTAATATAGCATAGTGTCAATTTGTCGAAGCACATCTTCAACTCTTGGTGAAAGGGTGCATTTGTTTTTGTTTGATTTTAGTGGGCACTTTCTTTTGTGGCAAGGTTTACAGCCCTCACTTTGCATTGCAACATATTTATCTTCACCGCCCAGTGGTGCGTAAAAACTCTTTGGCGTAGCACAAAAGATTGATAAAATCTTTGGTTTTTGTGTTGCCCACGCAAGGTGTGTGCTTCCACTATCCAATGAAATTAACAAATCCCCTCTTTCAAAAACTGCTCTTAATTCCTCAAGATTTGTTTTTCCGCAAAGGTTTATGCCAACTCCTTTTGAAATATATTCGATTAAATCATTATCTTGTGTCATACCTGTAAATATAAGGTTAACTCTATCTTTCAACGATTCAACAACTTTTTGAAAATTATCTTTTTCCCAATGTTTATCTTTCCAAGTAGTTGCAGGTGCAACAATAACAGTCTTTTTAGAATTATCCAAATCTTTTAACAATTCATCAACCTTGTTATTAACTTCTTTTTTTACAGGAGGAAGTGTAACTTTAATTTCATCAGTGTTTAAGCCTAAATATTGTGCATATTTTAAATAAGTTTTTATAACGTGTAATTTATAACCCTCTTTGATTGGTGGAATAATTTCGTTTCCGCCTAAAAAAGATAATTCTCTAGCATCTCTAGCTATAATTCTACGTTTTGCTCCACAGAATTTCATAAATCTGAAGCTTTTCCAAAGCATTTGGTTATCAATTGCTATATCAAATTTTTCAGCTCTCAATTTTTTGATAACGTCAAGATATTCTTTAAAATTTTGAAGTTTGTTTTTATTCTTTTTCCATTTTTCCAAAGGTACAAAAATAACGTTATCAACGCAAGGATTGTCTTTCAAAAGTTGATAACCTTTTTCAGAAACAAGCCATGAAACTTCGTAGCCATTATCTTTCAATGTGTTTGCAAGTGGAATTGTAAAAATTACATCGCCCAATGCGCTCAATCTGATTATCAAGACTTTTTTCATTAATTTTCTCCTCTAAAATTGGAAATATAAAAATTCTGAAACTCTATTTATTGTTAGAACTGAAGCCAATAACATTGCGAATGTTGCTATTCCATATATCCAACTAGGTTTGAATTTTTTAGCAAGTTCTATTGAATTTGGCAAACAGAATACAATAATTATAGCAGGAACAACCAAGAATAGGCTTAATTTTAAATCGCCATTTTCAAAGGCAAATCTTAGTTTATCGATTTCAATTGGGGCAAAGCCGTAAAATCCAAACATTGATTTATAAATATCAATTGCTCTATGAATAGTTGTTGCTCTAAAAATTACCCAAGTAACATTCAAAAATGCAAACATAGTCAAAGTTGCGATATAAGGGTTGAATTTCCATTCAAATTTTTTGAAAAATCTATGAATACAAATAGCAACACCGTGAATAGCACCCCAAATGACGAAAGTCCAGTTAGCGCCGTGCCAAATACCGCACAAGAAGAAAGTTGTAAACAAGTTTCTATAAGTTTTTAGTGTAGAACATCTGCTTCCGCCAAGTGGAAAATAAACGTAATCTCTTAACCATCTTGATAAAGTCATATGCCATCTGCGCCAAAATTCTTGAGGGTTTGTAGCTTTGTATGGAGAATTGAAGTTTTGAGGTAAAACAATATTAAACATATACCCAACCCCAAGTGCCATATCGCAATATCCAGAAAAATCAAAATATAATTGGAACGTGTATGACAAAGCTCCGCACCAAGCTTCAAAACAAGTTAGATGTGGTATAACATCAAATGTTTGAGCAACAAATGGTGAGAAGAAATCTGCTAATAAAACTTTCTTCATCAAACCAACTGCAAGTAAAAACAAGCCAATAGAAATATTTTTAGGGTTAATAATTCTATTTCTCAATCTCGCAAATTGTGGCATCATTTCGCCGTGATGAACAATAGGACCCGCAATTAATTGAGGGAAAAACGTTACAAACAAGGCATAAGTTAAAAAGTCATATTCTTTTGTCTCTCCGTGATAGCTATCAACAAGATAAGCAATCTGTTGGAAAGTAAAGAAGCTTATCGCCAATGGCAAAACTACGTGCATATAATTAAAGTCGCCGTGAAAAATTTTATTCAAATTATAAAGCACGAAGTCAAAGTATTTGTAATAAAATAAAGCGCCTAAATTAACTACAACGCCAAAAATCATAAGGGCTTTTTTATTGATTTTTAAGTTTTCACCTTTTGAAAGAGTTGCACCGACTGTATAGTTGAAAATCATTGAGCATAAAATAATTGGCAAATACTCAATTTTCCAATATGCGTAAAAATATAATGATGCTATGACAAGCCACCCTGTTGCAAGATTAACGAGTCTTTTTTTGTTCAAATAAAAATATACAAAAAATACGATTGGTAAAAATATAAATAAAAATTCAATAGAGTTAAATAGCATTTTCAGCCTCCTCTTGTTTCTTTATTTCTTTTATAGTTTTTACCCAATCAGGATTGGCATTAAGCCATTTTTCTAGATTTTCTGTATCTTGATAAGTTAAATTATCAATGTTTTCTCTCGTATTTAATCTGCCGTATTCGCCTTTATTTAAAATCATTTTGTCCATAATAAGATTACTTGTTGTAGGTGAACCGTGGATAGAATCATAAAAATATTTCATTTGAGGTTTTACTTCTTCTGTACTGTATGAGTTTACATAATAAAAATCATATACATCAGCAACTTTAGCTAAATCTCTCTTCCATTGTGTGAATAAATCCCAATAACCACCAATATATATTGTTGCTAAATCAACGGCGTGTCCTTCTGTATGGAAAAGATGAAGATTTACACCTTTGTTTTTGCAATATAAATTAAGTTCTGCAAGTTTGTCATAATACGAAGTTGCGATTTCGTAATTTTTAAATTTTCCTAAATCATTTTTTATTGCATATCCAAAAATACCATCTATATTTTCATTGTTGAACATATATATTAGTCCATTTCTATCATAGAGTTTTGTTAAATCTTTAAGTTTAAGATTTTTACTGATAGTAATAAAGCTAGAAATTGTTGTATCGCTTGCAAATAAAACCGTTGCAAGTTCGGCTGTAGTTAGATTTGGTTTATTATTAAAGCCTTCAAATCTATTATTATCAATAATGTTTTTATTAAAGTTTGGAAAATCTAAGCCTAAATAAATATTTTTGATTTCTGGGTGAATTTGGATTAAAAGTTTGATGTATTCTGAATACTCATTAAAATTCATTCCAACTAAACCCATATTGGAAGCATTTTTACCCGTAATCTTTTTGAAATAATCTTTATTAAATGTCCAATCGACTCTTGATGTTCCGATAAATACTGTATCAATTTTTCTTCTATCAAGTTTGAATTCTGTTATTTTTGTCATTCTTTCTTGACGTTTAGCTTCGGGTTTAACGTTGCTGATTTTAGTTACAGGAGTGTGGAATACAATATATGGGTCAACAATAATATTGAAAATAGAAATAACTAGCAAAATGCTAATTGCTGTAATCAATATTCGTCTATAAAAACTTCTATATTTTCCCACTATTCTACCTATAACAAATTCTTCTCGGCTATTAGGTTTAATATATCACAAACTTGTATTGATTGCATGCAAGGGGTGAATTTTTCGCCTTCTTTTAGTAATTTGCAAGTTTTTTGTTGGCAACCGCTACATTCAATTTTTGGTTCTACTACATAGCCTTTTTCGCAATATGGTCTAACGACTTCTTTTGGCATCGAACCCATAATGCCGATTACGTTTATATTTAACCCTGATGCGATATGTAAAGGTCCAGAATCTCCTGAAATAAATAAATCAGAAACAGCATACAATGCCGAACTTTCTTCTAATGTGAGTTTGCCAGTTAAGACTGTCGCAATATTTTTAAATTTTTCGTGAAGTTCAATTTCTTTTTCTGAGCCACATACAAAAATTGTTCCGCCGTATTGTTCTTTTAGTTTTTGTCCTAACTCTTGCCAATGCTCATCTGGCCAAATTCTACCTTGTCTATCAAGGTCGTTTGCCCCGCCTACATTGAAGATAATCCAAGGTCGTGGTAAATCTTTGTATCTGTCTTTTAATTCTTCTTTTAAATCTTCTCTAATAAAAATTCTCAAATTTTTTGGTTTTTCTATTTCACCAAAAGCTTCTACTGCTGTGTTATAGAACATATCAACAGCATGAATTCTTTTTTTGCTTCTTTTAAAGATTTTTTTAGGGAACATAAATGTCATCATAATGTAGTTTCTGATAGAGTTACTCAACGGAAATACCATATCATATCTTTCAAATGCCAAACTTAACCCTTTAAAAATAAGGTATGGATAATCATTTCGTCTATGTCCTGTAAACCAAATAACTTTATCAATATCTGGATTGTTTTTTAAAAGTGGCGTGATAAAATCAGATGTCATAAAGTGTACAATGCAATTAGGATCAGCTTTTTTAATGCTTTGTGCAAGCATAGTTGAATGTATAACGTCTCCTGTTGCTCCCAATTTTATTATCAAAACTTTTTTATTTTTTTTTGCTTTCATACGTCCAAATTCAATCCATAATTGTTTTTTAACTATTGTATCATAAAATAAGTTTATGTTATTATTCAACTATGAAAATTCTAGTAGTAGGTAAAAATAGTTATTTAGCAGAAGGTCTTGAATTTGATAAGACTAAATTTGAAGTAGAAAAAATCAGACGACCTCTTGGGGCAAATTTAGAGACTTACAATAATTATGATTATATTATAAATTTCTGTATTCAACCAGAACATTTTTTCACAATTCTTTCTGATGAAGAAATGATAGATGTAGAAATTGCAAAAAATATAAAAAATACAAATACAAAATTTATTTATTTATCGTCAAGAAAGGTTTATGGTTCGTCAACGGAACTAAAAACATATAATGAAACATCACCTCTTAAACCTTTTGATTTTTATTCAAAAAATAAATGCAATATAGAAAAAGCCTTACAGTCAACTATTCCAAACAATCTTACAATTTTAAGAACAGGAAACATAATAGGTCTGCCTTCTCATAAAAAATCTTACAATACTTTTATTGGTTGGCTAGAATCAGAATTCAATAAAAAGCATAAAATCACTTGTACAATTAATAAATCTGCGCAAAAAGACTACATTACTAAAGACTATTTTCAAAAAGCATTAACATCTATTGTAGAAAATGCTTTAACAGGAACTTTCAATATTGGTGCCAATTTTGCACTAACAATAGAAGAATTATTACTTAATATTTTACCTCCTAAATACCTTGAATTTTTACCCAAAGAGACTAAAAGCGAACAATTTATACTAGATTGCACAAAACTTCATAAATACATGGAAAATTTTACAGAAGAAGATTTAAAAATGTCTTGTCAAAAATTAGGTAATTTACTATTGGACAAATAATATTATTAAACCTTTACGTATTTTTACAGTTACTTTAAGATTATAATTAATTTTCATCAGAATTAATATTTTCAACATATCTGATAAATTTGGCAGGAACACCAGCAACAACCGTATTAGGTGCAACATCTTTATTTACAAAAGAATTTGCTCCAATTATTGCATTGTCACCAATTGTAATTTTACCAACAACAACTGCTCCTGGACAAAATCTAACATTATTTCCAATAGTTGGAAAGCCTCCTTTACCCAAACCAATTGTAACATTTTGATTTATAATACAATTATTGCCAAATTTTACATCTGGAGCAATACATACACCTGTAGGATGAAAAAATCTTGTATTCTTCTTTAATAGTTCTTCTAAATTAAAAATAGAACAATTTGTTTTTAATGGATTACCAAAAAAAAAGTTGAATAGAGCCCTACTTCTTATAGAAATTCCTAAAATATATATTGAAAAATAAAAATCATCGCCATATCTAATTGAAAAAATTTTGTTCATACTCGTCCAATTTTATAATACTCTGTTCCATAATATTATAAAACTATCAAAAAGTAAATTATTATATCAACATTTCTAATAAATAAGAGTTTTTATTCTTGGTAAAACATTATCTATAACCCAATCAGTTCTTATTTTTGCGCCTTCGGTATTTGTATGAGCGCTTGTATCGTGGAATAAATTCACATCATACAAACAGCCTGATTTCATATCACCAATAAATTGAACTCCTAAGTTTTTATAGAATTTATTTATATTGTTATATGCGACTTCTTCATCTATAGTAAATTCTTTTGAGTGATACATTATAGGCATAATTGCATACACCGTTATTTCATGTTCTCTACAATATTTTATAAAATTATATAATTCCAATTTTTTATAATTTTTAGGGATATTTTCAGTTATCGTTTGAGGTTGCGCACTATCTTTAAAAAGTTCTGCTGTTCCAATATTTCCTACAAAATCGCCGTATTCATTAACTTGAACCTTGTATGAGTCATCAACCAAGTCTTTTTCATAAACAAGTTTTGGATTTTTCAAAAACTGTTGTATTAAAAACATTGAAAATCCAACTTTTTTTCGTATTGAAGCTTTTCTATAATAATCATTATCATAAGAAATAACATATTCTGCAAAAGGACCTTGAATATTAACATCTTTTTCAACTTCGTAAAAAGGAGCTTCAACAGCAATAACAACAATATCCCCGTCTTTTAAAACTTCTTTTGCTAATTTAAAAATATAACTACCAAACGCAGCGTGAACACCCATATTCAAAATAGGTAATCCTGTCTTTTCAACGGCATATTTTGAATTTAAACCATACATTAAACTTGAACCTGATAAAAATACAATTTTATTACCTTTTTGAGAATTCAAAACTTTTGCTCTATCCATTTTTCTTTCTACCCAATAATGTATATGTGCTGCAGCTTTTGAGTAGACAAATTTACCAACAAAACAATCTCCCAACATTATCAAACATGTTGGAATTAAGATAATCATTATCAAAAAAGTTATAATTGTTTTTATAAAAAATCTTTTGTACTCTTTCATTTTTCTCCTAGAAATTAAAATATATAAATGCTGATGAATAGTCCGGTTTAAACAAGGTGTATGAAACTATTATCAATAAAATTACAATAAAACAAACATATTTGTTATTGGGTTTAAAGTTATCAATTATTTTTCTAAACTTATCGCTAAAAATAAAGTAAATAAATATTGGTATCAATACAAGAGCTAGAAAATCAAAAGAATGACCAGTTGTTCTAAATCTCACGTATGGAAAATAAATTCTTGGTATATCAAAAGCTAGAGGATTTACTGCAGAAAGCAAGATTTGGTTTGCATCGGCAATTCTTTTTGCCCCAAAATATGTCCAAGTTATGTTTATATAAATAAATGTCAAAAGCCAAGCTGACCAATTTGGAATATTACCATTAACGTTTTTCCAAATTCTATTTATAACAGAACCTATTCCGTGTAAAATACCCCAAACAATATAAGTCCAGTTAGCGCCGTGCCAAATCCCACCAATCAAAAATGTCAAAAAGATATTTTTATAAGTATTAAAATTACCGTGTCTATTACCTCCTAAAGGAATGTATAGGTAATCTCTTAACCATCTTGATAAAGTCATATGCCATCTACGCCAAAATTCTTGTATATCCTTTGAAATATATGGATTATTGAAGTTTTGTGCGATATCAAAGTTGAACATTAAGCCTATACCCAATGCCATATCAGTGTATCCAGAGAAATCAAAGAAGATTTGGAATGTGTAGCTTAAAATTGTTATCCAAGATTCTAACATTGATAAATTTGTTGCGTCAGAAAAACCTGTCAAAGCCCATTTTGCAAGTAAATCCGCAATAACAACTTTTTTAAACAAACCTACTGAAAATAAAAATAAACCTTTTGATAAATTTTTCCAATTAACAAATCTTTTTCTCAAATTTTGTATTTGAGGAACTTCTTCTTCATATCTTACGATAGGCCCTGAAATCAAGTGCGGGAAGAAACAAACGAATAGTGCATAAGTTAAGAAATCTATTTCTTTTGTTTTGCCTTTATACGTATCAACAAGATAAGCGATTTGTTGGAAAGTAAAGAAGCTTATTGCTAACGGTAACATCAATTCCATAAAATTGAAATGTTGGTGTAAAACCGCATTGATGTTAGCGATTAAGAAGTTAAAATATTTGAAATAAATTAGTAAAAGTACGTTTCCGACAATACCAAAAGCTGTTAAAGCTTTTTTATTTATTTTTAATTTGTCCGATAAAAGCGTTTGCCCGATTGAATAGTTAAAGATGATTGAAGATAAAATGAGTGCTAAATAATCCAAACTCCAATAAGAATAGAAAAATAAAGAAGCTAAAACAAGCCAACCTGTTGCTATTCTAACAAGTTTTAATTTGTTCAAACCAAAATAAACGATTAAGACAATCGGTAAAAATATAAATATGAAATTTATTGAATTAAATAACATTATCTATCCTTTTTATATGTTCTTTTTAATTCCCATTTTTTAATAAATTTTGGAATTTTACCTAAAAACTTATACAACAAATATGTTCTTTTAACGCTTGGCAAACATTTTGAAAAATCAATATTTTTCAAAATTTCAAATTCATAGCTATATGTTTTTCTTGCCATTTGTCTCATATGCTTAGCTTGAGTTACTGTATTTGCACAGTGCAATCTGTATAAAAATAGAATTTCGTCGATATACTTAAATTTTCCATATTTTGATAACTGAAGCATTTGCCAATAATCTTCTAAAGGCGCTTCTGGAATACAATTACCGCACATATCAAGAGCAGATTTTCTAACCAAATAACCATTTGGAAGATAATTACCAACCGCTAAAAATGTAGAATATTCACCAAAATTTTCTGATTTAAAATCAATATGTCTTTTTTCTTGCAAAAATTCAGTTGTTTTATAAACAGCCAAATTTTCATCTTCGGTAATTTCGCCATCTTTATCAAAATAAATTCTTTTACCGTCAGAATTCATTACCTCAGAATTACCAACAGCCAAAACGTACTCTGGATTTTGAGATAAAAATTCAACTTCTTTTTCAATTGCTTGAGGTTTTGCGCTATCATCAGATGCAATCAAATAAATATATTCGCCACTTACTTTTGATAATAATTTATTGTAAGTTTTGCAAGTGCCTTCGTTTTCTTTAGTTTCCATAATAACTCTTACAAAACGATTATCACATTGTGGACCCATTTCTTGAATTTTATGCCAAGTAGAATCTTTTGAACCATCATCAATAACAATAATTTCAATATTCTGATAAGTTTGATGAATTATTGATTTAATCGTATCTTGAACATATTTCTCATGATTATATGCAGGAATAATTACAGACACTAACGGGTTATTATTAGTACTCATTTACGACCTCAACTACTTTTTGAACTTCTTCATCTGTCATAACAGGTGAAATTGGCAAGCTGATAATTGTACGGTGTATTTCTTCACTTATTGGGTAGCTTTCAGTTTTCCACTCTTGATATGCACCTTGCTTGTGAGGAGGTGTTGGATAGTGAATATTTGTTTGTATTCCGTTTTCTTCAAGATGTTTTTGTAATGCTTCTCTGTTTTCTGTTCTAACTGCGAAAATATGCCATACGTGTGCGTTTTCGTCATAAGTCTTTGGTAAAATTATCTTATCGTTTTTGATATTTTCACGATAGTATTTAGAGATTTCACGACGTCTTTCGTTATCTTTATCAAGATGAGGCAATTTTACGTCAAGAACGGCTGCTTGAAGCTCATCAAGACGAGAATTTACACCTTTATATATGTGGTGATATTTTCTGTCGCTTCCATAATTTGCAATCGCTTTAACTTTTTTATAAAGGCCTTCGTCATTAGTTGTAACAGCACCACCGTCGCCCATGCAACCTAAGTTTTTACCTGGATAAAAAGAGAACGCAGAAGCATCACTAAGGTTTCCGACTCTTTTGCCTTGGTAGATTGCGCCGTGAGCTTGAGCAGAATCTTCTATAACTTTTAGGTTATATTTTTTAGCAAGTGCCCAAATTTTCTCCATTTGAACCGCTTGACCATAAAGATGTACGACAATTATTGCCTTTGTTTTATCAGTGATTTTTTCTTCTATCAAATTAGGGTTGATGTTGTATGTATTGATATCAGGCTCGACAAGAACAGGAGTACAATTGTTTTCAGAGATTGCAAGTATTGTTGCAATGTAGGTATTTGAAGGAACAATAATTTCATCTCCTGCACCAAATTCAAATGCACGAATGATTAGATTGATTGCGTCAAGACCATTTGCGACCCCAACTGCATATTTTGTGCCACAGTAATTTGCAAAAGCTTGAGCAAATTTTTCATTTTCTTCACCTTGAAGATACCAGCCTTTGTCAAGAATAGCCTTAAATCTATCATCAATTTCTTTTCTAAATCTGTTATTTACTTTTTCTAAATCTAAAAATTTAATCATCAATAAGAACCTTTTAAAAAGTTTATGAATTTTTAATTTTAACTATTTTAGCACCGGTCAAAGCATTTATGCAAGTATAATTTCTATCATCTTTACTTACAATAAAATAAGCACCTTCTAAGTTTTTAGATAACAAAGCACCAAATTTTGCGAGAGAACCGATTGAAGATATAAAAGAGTTACATTTAGAAATTAAGTACAAATCTAAATACCCTTTATCCGAGCCGTTACAGTCAACAATTTCATAACTTATGTCTTGTAATTTGGGAACTATTTCACTTTTTATCCAATCTACTTCATCAGAGAAGAAGAAAAATTTTGTTTCTGGGTTTTTATTTTTAATGAAAGCTATAGCATTAATAAAATATTCAGCTGTTGCCGTTTTACCATAGTATGAAAACTTGCAGTTGCTCAAATCTCCTCTTCTTACATGAATAGCACAACTTGGCTGAAATTGGATTTTTGAAAGCCATAATTCATTATTTGCGTCAAGCTCTGGAGTGAAAATTTTTATAAAATCTTTTCTATATTTTTTTAGTAACTTAGTATAAGTATAGTATCGTCCTACATAAGAAGGAGGTGTTGCAAGCTGATAAATCTTTGATTTTAAGTAAAAATTATCTATGTAATATTTTATCTCTTCATCTGTTGCAATTTCAAGATTTTTAAGTTTAAACGCTTTTGGCAAATCAAAATTTCTGGCAAACTTATTGTTAATATCCATTCCACATTCATCAAACCAAGATAAATCAACTTTAACTTTATAACCTTTTTCTTCATAATATTTTACTAATGTATAGAAGGCAATTTGAGAAGCAATACCACCATCAAATCTAACTATTACACATTTTTCGCCAAGATTATTTTTATAAAACAATCTTGATTTTACTGGATTTATAATAATATCATTGATAACCTTAACCATAAATTTACTCCTCAGATTATTTTCTTAGCTGGATTTCCATAAACCGTTGTTTTTTCTGGAACATCTTTTGTTACAACCGCTCCAGCTGCAATTAGTGCATTTTTGCCAATTGTCACACCTGGTAGTATTGTAGAATTCGCACCAATACTTGCACCTTTTTTTATTAATATTGGTTCTAATTTAAAATTTTTATTCTTAGATTTTGGATATCTGTCATTACAAAATGTTGCATTGGGACCAATAAAAACATTGTCTTCAATTGTTATTCCATCATATAAATATACCCCATTTTTAATAGTTACATTGTTTCCAATTTTTACATTATTTTCTATAAAACAATGCGAGCAAATATTACAATTTTCTCCAATTTCAGCATTAGGTAAAACTACACAAAATTGCCAAATATTTGTATCTTTTCCTATTTTTTCACTTTGTACATCTGCAAGATTATGTATCATAAAATATTCACTCCATAATATTTTAAAATTATAAAAATAACAATAATCATTAAAATTATTGAAATAACAAGGAAAGTATTAAACAACTTTTTATATTTTTTAAGTTTATTACTTTCTTTATCATTATCTATACCACGTTCAATAATTGAAGTTTTCGGTAAATTTAAATAATAAAACATTGTCCACCAAATATCATCATATCTTGTTTCTTGTTTCCAAGGCTTTACAGCAGCATAATGAATGATTTTAGGATTTAATATTGAATCATATAATTCATCTTTTGAAAAATCACTAACAAAATCTGGTTTTACCAAATAATCTATCAAATAAGGATAACTGATATAGTTTAGTGGAATATATTCTACTTTGTTTAAGCAAGCAATATTCATAATATCTTGATCAGGCCACTGTTTTGTAATTTTATCATTACTAATATTATCAACTATTATAGCTTCAAGATTATCTTCTCTAATTTGTTTTAAGTTTAATACCCAAATTCCCCCACAAAAATATGAATCTTTTAATTTTTCATAATAAGTTTCATCAAGATGAGATAATTCAGTTGGAATATATTTCATAAAAGCATCTTTTACCGCACCAATATATTTCCCGTCTAGGTTAATATCTAGTAAATCAGAAATGTCATCTACAAAAACGCAATCAACATCAGAATAAATTATCTTATCATATTGAGGAAAAAATCGAGAAGCAAAGCATTTTACTATTGTTTCTAGAGTAAACTGCGATTTTTTATTGTGCCCAGCCCAATTACCATTATGCCACTCTTTTGCCAAGAAACCTTCGGTATTAATAAATTCCAATGTTGAATTGTCAAATTTGTTTATAATTGAATTTAATAAATTTTGATTTTCTATTGTTATATCAGAATGTAAAACATACATTTTGTAGACAATATTTTCTTTTGCTTTATTTAACAATGAATATAAAGCAACGCAAGCTGGTATAACGTAATTATTATTAAAACTAAAAAATATAGGTATTTCTTTTCTCATTTATTAAACTCCTATCGCAGTATTTTATTCGTTTTTTCTAATTTTATATTACTATTTATTTTTTAAAGATATTTTTAATCCTAAAACCATTATAATCAATCTGTTTGTATCTTTACGAATTGAAAATATTTTATTAAGAAAAGAAATTTTATGTTTATTTACATCTGAAATTTCATCTCCAAATTTCTCCTTATATTTAGAGTAATAACTAGAGCGAAGAAGCTCAGCCTTTTTAGAAACTTCTCTATGTCTTTTTCCAGTCAAACTTGAATTATGGATTCTATAGGTATATAAAATTTGTGGAATATGACCTATTTTACCAGCAAGCATAATTCTTAACCAATAATCATAATCTTCAACCAAAAATTTGCTTGTATCATATTCCCCAACTTTTTCAGCAATAGATTTACGATACATAAAGCACGCACCTATGCAATTACTGTCAAGCATGTTTTGTGGTGTTACAGGCAATAAAACAGCTTTTTCCTTTTTATTTGAAATTTCATCAAGGTTATAAAAATCTGCATAAACCATAGCTTTATCTGGGTTTAAAATCAAATAATTTACCATTTGCTCTATAGCTTTTGGGTCATAATAGTTATCATCACTAGTCCAAGTGTAAAAATTTCCTTTTGCCAATTTAAAACCATTATTTAATGATTGAGGTAACTTTGAATTAATTTCATTTGTTATAAATTTAATACGTTCGTCTTTTTCTGTATATTTTTTAATAATTTCTAATGTACCATCTGTTGAACAGTCATTAACAATAATAAGTTCCCAATTCTTATAAGTTTGATTTATAACACTTTCAATTGATTCACTTAGATATTTTTCTCCATTATATGTTGGTAAAACTATTGATACTAAATTTTCCATCTACTCTTCTCCACTTTTAGCATTATCAGCATGTACAAACGATTATTTTTTAATTTACACTTTTTAAAAATTCATCATAATCTCTGATATATTCTTTTGGACTATAATATTCACTAGCTAAAATCATTAATTTACAGCCATAAGAAAAGTGCTTCATTTCTCTCCACATATTTTTACCAATATATAAGGCTTTATTAGGAGCATTTAACCAAACTTTTTCTCTTGTTTTTCCATCATCTAGTACAAATTGGCAAGCTCCATCAATTGCAATAATAATTTGTTCCAATGTTTTATGAGCGTGAAAACCTCTTGATTCTTCAGGAATAGTATCATAAATGTAATAAACTCTTTTTATTTCAAAGGGAAGGTTTTTATTACTTTCTAGCGCAATTAACTTACCTCTGCTATCCCCATGTATGTCTAAATCTATTAATTTATAATTCATATTTCCTACCCTTTTAATACATCAAGTTTGTCATAAATATTTGTAAATTACAATATTTATTAATGTTTCTATTCAAACTTGTACTTTTTATTTTTTTTGTTTTCATTTGGCGTATCAACATAAAATTCATTATAAATATCGTCCCAGCCGTTGTTCATGTATTTTTTACGTACAAGACAAGCATCTGGAGCAAAATATTTTACTGTTCTCAAAATAAAATCTTCGCTTTCTTTAAAATAATGTGAGTTTTCTTTTTCAGCGACAATAAGCAATTTAAAATTTCTTCCGCCAAGATTAATTAAGGCATTGCGTAAAGAATTTATTGTTTTATTAACATTTTCATCAATATCTTCTTTTTTTATTTTATAAACATAAAGTTTTTTAGACTCATCTTTTAAAATATTCAAAAACTTTTCTTTCAAATGAGCAACTCTACCTAACAAGTCTTCTTTATCTTGTTTTAGAATTTCTTCAGTTTCTCTATGTTTCATATAAATTCGAGTATCAGCTTTTCCATGAAATCTCAAATGCGTATTTTTACATTCCCATAATGGATCTGGATTTTGCATTTCTCCAGAACAAATACTATCATAATTATTCAAGGCATTAATCAAATCTCTAATTGAATAAGAATATGTCCAGTTAAATAAATTTGTAATCTCAAACCCAAAATATTTTAAAAATCTAAAAGTAACTTCGCAGTTATAACCTAGTGAAATTATTTTATCAAATTTATTTTCTTCTATTCTTTTTCGTTTTGCTAAACCATTTTTGATAGCTCTAATTATTGACATTTAAACCTCTTACTTTCCAGAAACTTTTTCATAATAATTCATTGGTCTTGCGAAAAATGCACCTTCAAGTTTGCCTTTTGTTTTTAATGTCATTCCCAACATATTATAATAAGCAGTTGTGCCTAAAAATCTTGAAGGGATAACTAAAACTGTATCAAATCCATATATTAAAGCCGTTTTGAATAAATATACAAACTTTTTAAAATTGATAGCTTTTGTATTTCCGTATTTCAAATATCCGCCAGAATACCCGTTATAATAGTATCTATCAAGAATCCAACGCACATTCGCACGGTTTTCTTCAATCAATTCTTTTACAACGGCTTCTTTATTAAATCTAATTACACAACTCGATTTTCTTGCTCTACTAAAGAAGTCTCCGTCTTCTCCGCCCATAAAAACATATTTTTCTTCATCAAAATAAACATTTTTTTCAGATACAAAATCAAGTTGCATAAAAATGTTATTAGTTGCGCAGCTCTTTAAGATTTGACCCGTTTTTTTTGTTGTATTTGATTTAAAAATGTTATTTTTCATAACGTGTTTTGGATATTCTTTATCAAAATGACAATATTGAGGACCAGAAACGATGTTTACATCATTATTTTGATAGAAATCAATATGATTAATTAACCAATTTTCATCTAATAGTCCGTCATCATCAAACATTGCGATATGAGATGCTCCTAGATTTATAGCTTCTCTTAAAACCCTATTTCTAGCTTTTGCGATACCTCTTTGTTCTTCAACAAAATATATAGCATTAAATTCTGAAGCAACATCGTAGGCTGATGCGTTTTTGTCATTATCAACGACAAGCAAATCAACCTTGATATTTTCAGGCTTTTTCATATTACGAAAAGTCATCAATGATTGTCTTAAAGTTTGAGGTCTAAGACAAGTACAACAAGCAACTACTATGTATTCTATATTTTTTTTATCCATTGATATTCACCAAGTTATAAAATTTATTTATGATATTTTCAGCGGTAATATCTTTATTTATCACGTCTGATATGTAAAGTTCTTTGATTGGCGCCCAACGTTTAGTACTTGTACTAAAAAATACACCTAAAACAGGGACATCAACTGCGCAAGCCATGTGCATTACACCAGTATCAATAGAAATCAACCCTTTACAAGATTTTAAAACTTTTCCAAGTTCGTTGATTGTTGTTTTGTTTGACATATCAATAAAATTACAATCATTTGCTCTCAAATTATTTGCATAATCAGATGCTGACACACCAGAGCCTAAATAATAAACAGTTTTACCGTCTTCATTTAGACGTTGAATTATATCAACTGCAATATCCATTGGCATATCTTTTGCTTCATTATTAGCTTCAAAACAAACGGCAATATTATTTTCGTTATAATTTTCTGCTACATAATTTTCGTTATTATCAATCAAAAATCTTATAGGAAGTTTTTTACTTTCTGTATTTGTAATAACCTCTGACAACAAATCGTTTGAGCGTTGTTGATTTACATTTAAGAAATTTGGTTGAGGAGTATTTATTAGCCAAGTTTTTTTCAAACTTCCGGCAACAATATTTTTTACACCTAAAAGCTTTGACAACATCAAAGCTCTTGTATTTCCATAAATTACAAAAGAGGCATCAATTTTATTTCTGTATTTTGAACGAAAAGCGTATTTAACAAGGTTTATAAGACCTTTATCTTTACCTTTTTTATCAAAAACCATAACTTCATCAACGTCTTTTTGATATTTTGCAACTTCTTCAAAAGGTTTATCAACACAAAAAATAACTTTTGAATTAGGGTATGATATCTTCAAATTTTGACAAAGTGAATTTGTAAGTAAAACATCGCCAAAACAAGATAAATTAATTACTAAAAATGTTTTTTCCATACAATCAAGGTATCAAAAAAACTCTACCTATGCAAGATTATTATTTTATTGTAATATTGTTCTATGAATAATTTCTTAGAAAAAATAAAACAAAAACGAGAAGAAACAAAAATTAGACGAGCAAAAAGAGCAGAAGCAAAACGCTTGTCTTGTTTAAAGATTGAAATAGAACCGTTTTATGCTTCTAACTATAACAATGAAACATTTATTGACCTAATTACAGTTGCATTTAATAATCCTATCATTGTGGATTATCAAATCAGACTGTTCAAAAAATTTATAAAAGGTTCTTTTACACAAATAATTTGCGATAATTCAAACAACGAAGAAAAAGCAAAAGCTATAAAAGAAGTTTGTGTTAAAAATGATGTTACTTACATAAACGTAACAAGTACCGAAAAAGCTAGTGGTTTTAGCGATTCACACGGTAGAGCACTGAATAGAATTTACAAAAATATTGTTCAAAAAAGACAAAACAACTTTGCATTTTTAGATCACGATATTTTGCCAATAAAAGAAACAAACGTAGAAGATTACTTAAAAGAAACTGATTTGTTTGGAGCAATAATGCACCGTGCTGGGATTTGGTATTTATGGCCAGGGTTCTCATTCTACAAATATTCGTACTTAAAAGATTTAAAATTAAATTTTAGAAGATACAGAAAATTCAATATATTAAAAGCAGAAGGCGCTGATACAGGCAGTGGAAACTGGTATCCTCTATATTCAAAATATGATGAGAACAAAGCTGTAAATGCAGATGAGATTTTATGGAACATAAGAGAAAACCGTCTTGCCAACGAAAACGAACAAGAAGGAAAAGTTATTCAAGAATCAATGGTTCAATATTTTCTTGATAAAACTTGGTTGCACACAGAATGTGCATCTGAATGGATTGACTGCAAAGGCAAAAATCAAATAATTTATGAAATGCTAGAAGGTTATTTAAAAGACTAATGAAAAAATTTGCAATTCTTACATTTGATATTGATTGGATTTTTGCAGGTGGCGCAAAAAGTGGTGGTGCAAGTGTTGTCAGCAAAAACCTTATTTTAGAACTTGCTCAAAACCCTAATTATGAGGTTACTATTTTTTGCAAAGGTAATCCACAAACTAATATTGAAAATATCAATATAGTTAATTTTGAGTGGAAAAATTTAAAAACTTTTGCACAAGAGGTTGAAACAGAATTAGAAAAAAATCATTATGATATTATTCTTACTACAAACCTTGAATATCTAAACCGTAACCCAATAATACAATCACAATCGTTCATTCATAGATGTAATAATGAAATTTTTCCAATAAATTTGATAAAAAAATATTTTGGTAGAAAAAAAATAAAAAGACAAAAAACACAATTCCAAAATTTAGACAAGAATAACAAATATATTGCAGTTTCAAAAAGTGTAAAAGATGATTACGTAAAGAATTTTGGACTAAATCCAGAAAATGTATATGTTTGTCATCTTGGTTGTAAAGAGATTTACGAAACAATGCCAGAAGTCAAAAAAAATGATTTTATAACATTTGGGTGTGTCGCAAACAATTCAATCAATAAGGGCGGACATTTATTTTTATTAGGGCTTTTTGCTTTAAATTTAATCGGTTGCAGTAAGTTTAAAGCAAGAATTATTTCAAAAAATAAAATTTTAAAAACAGTGGCAAATGTTTTAGGTTTAGGTAAAAAAGTTGAATTTTTACCTCCACAAGAAAACATTGTCGATTACTATAAATCACTTGATACACTAGTTTTACCTAGTAAGAACGAAGCCTTTGGACTTGTTGTATTAGAAGAAATGTCTTGCGGAAAACCTTGCATAGTATCAAGCACCGCTGGGGTTGCAGAGATTATTAACAATAAAGAAAATGGCTTAATCTTCAACAGAAATTGTTTCTTTTCTTTTGTCTTAAATTTGAGAAAAACGTATAAAATGTTCAAAACAGAAGAGTACAACAGAATGAGTTTAAAAGCATTTGAAACTTCTAAACTTTATACTTGGAAAAATTTTGTTGATAGTTTGATTAAAAGTTTTGAATAATTTTTTGAAAATCTTTTTTATCTAAAACAGTAAAAGCTTCTGCAAACCCAATATTATTAAGCATTCCTCGGTACTCATTTAGACCTAAAATTTTTGTCGTGTAATCTTTTTCATTAACTTGTGATTGATGACAATTGATTGCTTCTCTTTTTTTATCAACGACATTAGTTATATCAACAAAAGTATTTGGCATATTCATTGTTGACCAAACTTCGTAGAAAACAATTTTTAAATCACTTGTTTTATGAGTTTTTAGATATTTGTTTAAATGTGTGCTAATTGCTTTGTGGTCGCTGTGTTGATCGTAAATATATGGAATAAAAATATAATTAAACCCACTAAAATCAATCTTTTTAAACGTATCGTAATCATCAATAATGTGTTTATCTTTGATATTAAGAATTTCATTTTCAACGCCTAAAACCTTCATTGCATTTTCAAATTCATTTCTTCTCTCGTCATTTCCATGAGTTAAACAAACGACCTTAAAGTTTTTATTATTTAATGCCATAATTCCAGCACAACCAATACTTTCATCGTCTGGGTGTGGAGCAAGTACTAAACATTTGTCATTTTCTTTTAAAACAAATGGTTGAGGTTTTACATTCATACTAAAAAATGGGTGAAAAACTATGTTTAACAATCTTTTGTATAAAATTTTTAGAAAGTTCTTTTTCATCTAAATAACCTCGTTTTTCAAATAGTTTATCACAAATTCGCTCGAAAAATCTTTCATACATTTAAAATTGTTTTTACATTTTTTAGCTTTTCGGCAAGGGGAACATTTTAAATTTAAAGATAATGTGTGAGAATTTTCACCTCTCAATCCCCATTGAGTAAGAGAAGTTGAGCCAAATAATGCGACAACTTTTTTGTTAAAGGCTGTTCCCATATGGCAAAATCCACTATCAATACCGAATACTAAATCCATTTGACTGATAAGTGCTGAAATTTCTGAGAATTTCAATTCTCCACACAGGTTTTTAGCGTTTTTAAATTGAACGTTAAATTCTTTTTCTTTTTCAGTACCGACAATAAAACATTCAAAATTGTTGTTGTTCAAGAAATCTATTACATCTTGAAAACCTTCGACAGTCCAGTTTTTAACATAGGTTGAAGATTGAGTAACAATTAATGCCTTCTTTTTACCTTCTGTAAAATATTTTTGAACATTTTGAACATCTTCATTATTTGTCCAGTATTCAAGGGCTTCATCTGTAATATCAATTCCATCTGCAATTAGAACATCTGAAAAGTGTTCAAGCTCATGTTTTTCGTGAGGTTTGTATTTTACACATTTTTTTAAGATAAATTCTCTAAATTGTCCGCCAAAACCAATTGTATCTTTAATTTTTAGTTTTTTTACAAGTAAACCTGCTGATAAAGAACGTTTTAGAACATAGGCTTTGTCATAGAAATTTGGTTTTAAATCTTCTTTAGAATAAATATTATCAACATAAGGACACGCTGAAAGAACCAGTTTGCCTGCATTTTTTGTTACAACATCAATAGTTGATTCGGAGAAGTTTTTTCTCAATTCTCTCAAAAAAGGTATCACTAAAATTGTATCTCCCACGTAGTGTGGCGCAACTACTAGAATTTTCTTCATTAAGATGCCTCTTTTAGGGTTTTTAAGTCTTCTTCGTATTCTCTAAAGCACGCTTCTTTGTCTTTTCGTGTTTCAACAGTGATATTCTTACTAGTATCAATAATCTCAAACACTTTATGCAAGTCCCAATCGCATTTACTAAAATGTATATGCAAATCAATCAAGCTATCAAGTTTGTTTCCGCTAATATGATAACTTGTAGGTTTTAATTCTTGAAACTCTTTCAAAAACTCATAAGGGTCTCTACCAAGTTCGTTTGCAGTGCTCATACAGTGTGAAATATCCAAGCAAAAACCGCAAGGGTGATTTTCTCTTACGTATTTTATTTCTTCTGGAACAGCGCCCCTATAAGTTCTTTCCATAGTTTTGCGTGAAATTATTGGTTTGTTTTCAATAGACATTCTCTTTGGATTAATAATATTTAACTGTCTAGCTGTTTCTTCAATATTTCCCAATTTCCCTGGGTGAACTACAACATACTGAACGTCAAGTTCCTCTGCATATTTATCAACTTGTGTGTTAAAAATCTCTTTATTAAATTCAAATTGGTTTTTGTCTGCAAGGTTTACATTGAAAACTGAATGAGGTGCGTGTAAAGTAAATGGTACATTGATTTTTGCCTTAAATTTTTTCCACGCTTCAAGGTTTTCCATTGTGTTTGGGTTCATAAATAATTCAATGTATGAAAACAAATTGTGATTGAAAAAGTCAAATACTTCGCTATCGTATTTGCCAATTTCGTCAGAATACATTTTGAAACCTAGTTTTAAATCTTGCATAATTGCCTCTTACATTTATTCTAATATAAAAATAATATGTATGTTGTATGGATAATAATACAAAAATATATATAATGAATATATTGAGCTTTAAAAATTAAATAAGGACAACAAGTGGACACCACAATTTTGCCTACGCAACTAGCGTAGTGATTGGAGGTGATGCCTATGACAAATATCAAAGCGCTAGCCGTAATATTTTATATTATAGCGCTTTTCTTCAATAAAGAGAAGCTAGCGTATATGATTGCCGTCGTTGCGCTAGCTTCATAATTAAATACAAAACCCGTGGTGTAAAATATTAGCTTTTGCTAATTGCCACTTGTTGTACCCTTATTATAACTTATTTTTCACTAGTGCGCAAGTCATTAAAATTTTCTTTATGCTAATATAATTTTATGGCTAAGGTTAAGACAAAATTTACATGTCAACAATGTGGGTATGAAAGCGTTCGATATATGGGCAAATGTCCTAACTGTTCTGCGTGGGGTTCTTTTGTCGAAGAAGTTGACGAAGATTTGACTCCAAAAGCTGAACACGCTGAAATTTTTCAAAACGATACAAAACCTACATTGATAAAAGATATAGAAGTAAATGATGAATTTAGAACAAGTACAAATATCTCTGAATTTGATAGAGTTTTAGGCGGAGGTTTTGTACAAGGTTCCCTTGTCTTGCTTGCTGGAGATCCTGGAATTGGTAAATCAACCCTTGTTCTTCAAACAAGTGGTGAGCTTTGTAAGCAAGGTAAAAAAGTTCTTTACGCATCAGCCGAAGAAAGTGCTACTCAGATAAAATCGAGAGCAGAAAGATTAAATATCAATAGCGAAAGTTTGTATGTTTATTCGCAAACAAATCTTGAATGTATCAAGTCTCAGATTTCTGAATTAAAACCTGATTTTTTGATTATTGATAGTGTTCAAGCTGTATTTACAAATACAATTACAAGCTCTGCGGGTAGTCTTTCTCAAATTAGAGAATGTTGTAATATCTTAATGCACCTTGCAAAATGCGAGAATTTAACCGTTGTAGTTATCGGGCATGTTACAAAAGAAGGTAATATTGCTGGTCCTAAAATGTTGGAACACATGGTTGATGTAGTTCTTCAATTTGAGGGTGATAAATATAAATCATACAGAATGCTTCGTTCTATAAAAAACAGATTTGGTACAACTTCAGAAGTTGGACTTTTCGATATGAAGGACACTGGGCTTGTTGAAATAACAAATTCAGGCGACATCTTTTTAGACATAAATCACGAAAATGCAACGGGTAGTGTTGTTATCGTAACGAACGAAGGTACAAGACCAATTTTAGTTGAAATTCAAGCGCTTGTTGGTTCAACCTCTTATCCTGCGCCAAGAAGGGTTACAAATGGCGTTGACACAAGTCGTGTTTTACAGATTTTAGCTGTTTTAGAAAAAAGAGTTGGGTTGAATTTTTCCAAGCAAGATGTTTATGTAAATGTAATCGGTGGTATTGATATTAAAGAACCTGCGGCTGATTTGGGCATTGCAGTTGCGATTACGTCTTGTTTTAAGGATAAATTAGTTGATAATAAAACTGTAATTGTAGGTGAAATAGGTCTTTCTGGTGAAGTTCGTTCAATTACAAATCTTGAAAAAAGACTTATTGAGGCTGAAAAATTAGGTTTTAAAACAGCTGTTGTTCCTAAATCTAACGAAAAATCTCTTTCAAAAGATTTGAAAATAAAGCTTGTTGGGGTTAACAAAATTACAGATGCGTTAAAAGAATGTTGTTTTTAATTTTTTTATAATATAATTTAGGTATTATGAAACTAGAACAAACAACAGCACAAAATTCTTATAAGTACGGGTGGTTACTTGGTAGAATTTTTCCGTATATTAAACCACTTTTAGGTCGTATATTTTTAGGTTTGGCAGTTGCTATTCCATTAGGTTTGCTTGATGGGGTTACAGCTTTTGCTCTAAAACCTTATATGGATTATGTAGTAGGTCAACAAGATTTAATATTTAATTGGCATTTTATTCATATTAATTTAAAATACACAGTTTTAGCTTTTGCGCTTCCTTTTGCAGTTGTTATTTTTGCTGCAATTCAAGGTTTGTTGAGATATTTGAATGAATACTTAACTCAATGGGTGAGCCAAAAAATCACTATTCATGTAAAAGAAGATTTATTTACAAGACTTGTTCATATGGATACAAAATTCTATGACGAAAATTCATCTGGTATTGTAATTTCTCGTTATATGAATGACCCACAAAGTGCATCAGCATCATTGGTTGACCAATTAACAACAATCATTACAAGTTTATTTGGTGCATTAGGTTTAATCGCCGTAATGCTTTACAGTTCTTGGAGATTGGCTGTAGTTGGTGTTTTAGTTTTAGGTGTTGCATTTTTACCAGTTGCGTTGATTAGAAATATTATTAAAAAAGCTTCTAACCAATCTCTTGTAATTGGCGGTAACATTACAACAAATATTAATGAAACATATCTTGGTAATAAAACAATTTGTTCTTACGGTTTACAAAATCGTCAAGACAAAATGTTCAAAGAACAATTAAGAGAATCTTTTGACGTTGCAATGAGTTTGTTAAAACGTGCAGCATGGATGTCTCCAATGATGTATTTGATTGCATCTGTAGGTATTGCGATTGTTCTTTGGTATGGTACAAACTTAATCTTAACAGGTGTTATGACTGCTGGTGGTTTTGCATCATTCGTAACTTCATTGTTACTACTTTACAAACCTGTTAAAACATTAGGTAGAAACTTACAAAACTTACAAAACGTATTTGTTGCATTATGTCGTGTATTTGAATTGTTTGATCTTCAACCAGAAGTTCAAAATTTACCAAATGCCGTTGAAATGCAAGATGTTCAAAAAGGCGTTAGATTTGAAAACGTTAATTTTGAATATGTAAAAGATGTTCCAGTATTGAAAAATATCAATTTTGAAGTTACAAAAGGCGAAACAATTGCTATCGTTGGTAATTCAGGTGGTGGTAAATCAACTATCGCTAACTTAATACCAAGATTTTACGATGTAACTTCTGGTTCTATTAAAATTGATGACGTTGATATTAAAAACTTTACATTAGAGTCTTTAAGACAAAATATTGCAATGGTTTTCCAAGACAATTTCTTATTCTCAGCAACAATTAGAGAAAATATTATGCTTGGTAATCCAAACGCTACTGAAGAAGAACTTCAAGAGGCTATTAAATCAGCACACTTAGAAGAAATGCTTAAAGAAATGCCGAACGGACTTGATACAGAATTGAGTGAACGTGGTGTAACTCTTTCTGGCGGACAAAGACAACGTGTTGCTATTGCAAGAGCTATGATTAAACATGCTCCAATTGTTATCCTTGATGAAGCAACTTCAGCTTTGGATAATGAGTCAGAAGCAATCGTTCAAAAGGCTTTAGACAATTTGATTAAAGATAAAACAGTATTTTTAATCGCACACAGATTTACAACAATTAAAAATGCTAATAGAATAATTGTAGTAAACGAAGGTGAACTTGTTGAACAAGGTACACACGATGAATTAATGCAAATCGAAGGTGGTCAATACAAACATCTTTACGAAATGCAATTCAGAAATCAAGATAAAACAAACGCACAATAAAGAATGAAGAAGGTTAATAAAATGAGCAAATATTTATTAGAAATCGGTGTAGAAGAATTACCATACGTTATAATTCCAACATTTATCAGTCAATTAAAAACAAATTTTGAAAAACTATTTTCAGAATTAAATATTGAATACAAAGACGTAAATGTTTTGGCAACTCCAAGACGTTTGGCGGTTATAATTGATGGTTTATCAGAAAAACAAGAAGATGTTGAAAAAGTTCTTCGTGGACCTATCAAAAATGTTGCTTATGACGAAGCTGGCAACCTTACAAAAGCGGGCGAAGGTTTCTTAAAGAAAAACGGTGTTGACCCTAAAGATGCTTATTTACAAGACAATTATTTACACGCAAAAGTTCTTCTAAAAGGTAAAATGACAGAAGATGTTTTGAAAGAAAATGTTCCTAATTTGATTTTAAAACTTCAAGGTTCACACTTTATGCGTTGGGCAAACCATAGTGAAAAATTCTCAAGACCAATTAGATGGATTGTTTCTATCTTGGATGAAAAACCAGTTGAAATTCAAATTATTGACGTAAAATCATCAAACGTTACTCGTGGTCATAGATTTTCAAATCAACACGTTGTAATTAATCACCCTGATGAATACGTTCAAAAATTAAAAGAAGCATGCGTTTATGTTGATCAAAATGAAAGAAGAGATTTAATCGTTAAATTAGCTCATGAAGAAGCTTCAAAATTAGGCGCAGAACCTTATTATAACGATGATTTATTAGAAGAAGTTACATACCTTTGCGAATATCCAAAAGCAGTTGTATGTTACTTTGATGAAAAATATTTAGAATTACCAGAAGAAGTGCCAATTACAGTTATGGCGCACCACCAAAGATATTTTGCTCTTAAAAAAGACGGTAAATTGACAAATCAATTTATCACAATCACAAACTTTATCGGTGATGATTTTGAAAATATCAAAGCTGGTAACTTGAGAGTTGTTAGAGCAAGACTTGATGACGGTGTATTTTTCTTTAAAGAAGATTTGAAAAAACCTCTTGAAGCATACGTTGAAG
>ERZ808278.359-NODE-359-length-32394-cov-3.593061_pt1 | contig 32394 bp, 47 predicted proteins | sample MGYA00521239_ERZ808278 | MGnify/ENA primary metagenome ERZ808278 (study PRJEB31516, sample SAMN03275600) | gut metagenome | biome: mammalia-associated habitat; material: feces | host: Papio cynocephalus | place: Kenya | collected 2012-07-17 ... | reverse complement strand
ATTGCTGAAGCTTGGGCAAAACGTTATGGAGGTAACAAATAATGGGACTCATCATCAAAGATAAAATTCCTATGTTTATGCGTGGTTACCCGACTGTATCGGACAAATACAATGTGTCCGGCGGTATTTTAAGTGGGAATGCTCCCGCTAAATTCGGTGACCTCGTGAAATCGAGTGGCACGGCAGGCTATTTCTTGCCGGCAGCTGGTGCAGCAAACGTTGATGCGATTTGCGGTTTCATTCTCGCAACAAACGTGAAGCTTGCAGAAGATTGGCCTGGTAAGACCGTTCAGGTGAATCCGGGTGAAGCATTCAACCTTATGGTGAACGGCTTTATGGCAATCGAACTTGCGGCGGATGCAACTCTCGCTTCGATCACACCGAACGCGAAAGTATGCGTAACTCTTGCAACCGGCATTTGCACTACGGCGGACAAATACACTGCAGCTACAATCCCGTATCTTCCCAACGTGGTATTTACGGGTATGTATGAAAAGACGGCGGACGACAAGATTCTCGCCGAAATCTATATCAAATAAGGAGGCAGCAACATGACTGGTGAAATTTTTACGCCCAGCACTATCGAAAAGAACTTCTTTGTTGATAGTGTAGCCTCTCAGAACAGAGGCAAAGCATTCTCGCTTAGAGATGCGTATGGTTCGAAACTCTTGAAGATGCACTCTCAGGACGCTCGAATTCACGACACGAACTTTGCTTTCCTGTCGACGACTCTTGCGAAACTTCATTCGAAATTATACGAACCGAAATACTTCGTAACTTACGCTCAGGACGTTCCTGTAGATGTAGGCGGCGGTTTTGTGGACTATGTGTCCTACTACTCGGTAGATTGGGCCGGCATTATGAACGAATTCCGCAATGTTGTTGGTAACAATGCCAACTATATTCCTCGTGTAAACGCAGGTCTCAATCAGAAGAAAGTAAACGTATATACGTTCGAAGTTGCTTACGATTTGAGATTCGTTGAACTCGAAAAGATGAAGAAGCTCACACTTCAGAAATCGATCGAGGAAATTTACTCGAACGCAATTGTTGCTGGATGGGACCTCTTCGTTCAGAAAGTAGCCTATACTGGTATCAATGGTTCGACCGGCTTATTCAACTCGCCGAATGTAATGGTAAATACCATTGACAATAACACGGCGACAGAAGGAGACAAAGGCTTTATAGGTATGACCGATGCGGACGTAGTATCGTTCTTCAATGGCGTATTCGAAATGTACTTGCTCAATAGTAACATGAACATTTCGCTGTTACCCGATACGTTCCTCGTTCCTACCTTCGTAGGTTCCGATTTGTCTTCCCGTTTCTCGGCTCTGTATACGTCCACTCTTCGTAAATTCATTGTTGACCATAACCTCGGCGTAGACGAAGGTGATTCGACAAAGATTACGATTCAGTCCAGACCTGCGCTGAATACACTCGGCGCAAACAATCACGGTCGTATTGTAGCCTATAAGAAAGACAAAGACTTCGTTCGTTTGGATATGCCGTATCCGATGCAGCACTACATTACGTTGCCTAACATCGATAAGATGTCTTATACATCGGCATTTGTAGGACAGGTTTCGGAAATTCAGACTCCATATAACAACAAAGCAGACGAATTTGGTGTTATCACTTATTGGGACTTCACGAAATAAGCGACGACGTCATAATCATTTCAATGCCCGGTATGATACGAACCGTATCGTATCGGGCATTTTGAATAGAGGAAACAAATATGAAAAAATACAAAATTGGAGATCGAATTATTCACGCCGACTCGCTCGTCGATGCTGTGAAGATTATGAAGCAAACGATGAAAGATGATGCGTCTAAATATGCGACAATTATGGCGCTTATCGATGATGAGAAAGCCGCGGTTGAAGCATACAATGTCGCTATTAAAAATCTCGAAGGACGAATTCCAGATGATTCTCTTGTAGCAATTAAAGCAATAAGAGATGATGAAAATCGTCATATCGAAAATCTTATGGCTGTTCTCAATGGAGACATCACTCAGAAAAATCTTGAGGATAGTACAAAAAATTCGACCATCTAAGGGAGCAACAAATGGCTATCATCGGTGTTCAACTTAATACAACGAATCCAACGTTCACTGTTGAGGACTTTACTTTTTGGATGCCGCAATATGCTAAGTTTATGGCTACTGCAGAAGGTCAACGTCATTTCAACAAGATTTATGCATTAGTCAACAATAAGATTTACAAGTCCGTGTTTGGAGCCGATTGGGAATTAGCAATGAGTTATGCGATTGCACACTACTTGACTCTTATTGCGAATCAGCTTCAAGCTCCTGCTGGCGATACACTTCAAGGAATTGCTGGTGGATCGACGAAAGGCGTTCTCACTAGTATGTCTGTCGGTGGCTTTAGCAAAGCATATGACATCGATAAGACGATGCTTTCTGAAGACGAATCACTTTTCTGGAATCAGACTTCATTTGGAGCAGCTCTTATGGCACTTCTTAAAACGAAAGCGCTTCCTTCAATCTTTGTTGTTACATCGAACCCTGTACCTGGAGCATAAGCAATGGAATATCAAAATCACGTAATTGATCCGACATATTTTTACGACGCAATCGAAGAATTTTCTTTTGATTATGTGATTTTCATTGCTTCGAAAAAAGAGCTTGATTCGAGAGGCCGTAGAATCACTTCTTACGATAAACAAACAATTCGAGGCTCGCTTCAATCTCAAGGCAAAATATTCGAACAGTCGAAAGCAGGCAATATGACAACGATGAGATATGACTTCTATTGTAAGAGTTTGTATCGAATTGACATTGACGATGTGATATACTACAAAGGTAACTTTTTGATGTGCGATTCTGTTCATGATTACGATGAATATGGTGTCAGATCTGCGACATTAAGACTTGTTAAGCTCACTGCTTATAGAGATTTAGCAGATTATGTGACGTACTTGGAGGGTCAAAAACTGATATGATTGCTATTGAATCGACAGCTAAACTCGAAGAACTTTTACGCACCATGTTGATTGAACAAAGCACGCTTGAGCCTGAGCGAGTTCTGAATTCGCTTTCGATTCATGGTGAAGACCTCGATAAACTTCTTGAGGACTCAATCTATGTCTCACTTGATAGAACAGACTGCGTATTGTTGTTTGAGCTTATTTCGAGAGAAAGTAGTTCAGATATAAGCAATGAAGACGAAGACGCAATTTCAACGTATCGTTCATTTTCATTGAAGTGTATACTTTATGGAAATGACTCGAACGAAATAGCGACAAATGTTGTATCGAGATTGAGAACAGAGAAAGTCATAGAAGATTTGCAAGAGCAAGGTATCTATCTTGAGATGGTTTCAAGAATTGAATCCGTTAACGAATACAAAAACGAGACGATGTGGCAACGAAATGATTTCGATATTGACATATCGTGTTTATTCAAAATCACGAAAATTTCGACCGAGTATGGCATTAATTCTGCTAAGGTCGACAAAATTATAACAATATAGGAGGTAACTTATGTCGAATATTAACTTAAAAAGATTTGTCGACATAAACATTCAAAAGCAGGTCGAACCTGTAGTAGTAGGAACAAGAGATACAACAGTTCTGTTTGTTGTTAGTTCGACAATCGCTGAACATACAATTTCGTCGTATGAAGAAGCAACGCAATATTATGATGAAAATGCAGATTTGTTATCATATTGTAAAATGTACTTTGATAATGGTGGAGCGAAACTTCTTGTAAAACCGATCGCTGCAATATCAAGTTTACAAGCAGAAATTGGAAAACTCGATGATAAATACATTTGCATAACTTGTCTCGATAATGCAACAGAGATGGTGAAAGTTGCAACGACAAGAGCAGCGAATGATGCAATTTATGGCATCAACGAAAAATTGCTTATCACTCGAACGACTGACAAAACTTTTGCTACAGCAGTAAAAAATCTGATTACGAAGTATTCTTCTGTAACAGGTGCAGAAATGACAATCGCTGCTTATCTGTCTCAGATTAATGTCTATGGCATCGACACAATTTACGATTATGCGTTTACTCAGGAAGTTATTGCGAGTGAAGACGAGTTAACGAACGATGAATATGCAACGCTTGTTGAAAAGAACAACGTCAATGTTGACATCTTTCTTGCAAATGCAACTCGAAATTGTGGCGGCAACTGTACAGATGGTGCAGATATCGTAAATAACTTTGTTCGAATTATTCTTCATCAAACTCTCACAGATCGCTTACTCAATTTGCTGACAACAAAGTTGAAGAATTCGACAGGTATCAGTAAAATTTATACTGTTATGACAGACGAACTTGAGAAGTATAAGACTTCCGGTTATCTTACAATCGACAAAATTTGGACGAAAGATACACTTAAAATTGATTATAACGGTACTGCATATACAATCATCGAACAAGGTACGCCACTTACAAATGGCTACTTCATTAAAGTTTTGCCTCTCTCGAGTTTAACTGAAAGTGATAAACTTGCTCATAAAGCACCGCTCATTTATGTGATTATTGCAGACCAATATGGCATTCGCAAAATCACAATTCACGGTGATGTGATATAAGGAGGAACGAAAATGAGATACTCTCTTGCAAAGTACATCTTAACGATTTCGACGAAAGATGCTCGAATTCGAGACATTTTCAAAGAGCTTACGTTTGGTGGAGAAGGTACTCTTGTTGGTAGCGTTACATTCTCTCGTCAAAACAATATGTGGGATACGTCTGGATATGCGACAGGTGGCTACATTCACAGCAAAAATTTGTCAAAGATTGGTACTGTTACTCTCAGTGTCAATCAGCTCGCAACAAACGTTGGTAAGCTTATCGCTGCTTCGGAAGCATTCTTCGGCGGAGATTATGAAGGCTTTACGCTTACATTAACAACAAACGACGGACAGAAGGCTACAGTTGCAAGCGCAATTGACTGTTACATTCAGAAAACACCTGACCAAGGTTTTGAATCGCAAGCGCAAAATCAAACTTGGACATTCACTTGTGGTGAAATTAACTTCGGCTCATAATCAAAAGGTTCTCCTATAACGCAAAATGCTCAGATTGTTATAATCTGGGCATTTTGTTTACATTCAAATCTATTTGTTCACCAGTGACATTCTGGTGAATATTTTATATTAGTTATATATTTATATTAAACTTACGACAAAGTTCATCAGAATTAAACTGATGAACTCATTTTTCATTTTATTATATTGAAAGTAACTAAATCTTATAAATGATGATATACGTCGTTCTTCCATCAATATTTGGTAAAATTGTAATAATTTCGCCGCCTTGTCGAACAATTCTATTGCAAATGTTCGCAATATTCATAGGTGTAACGCAACTTTCTTGTTGATACATTTTACTTTTCCTCCCAAACGCGTAAGCGTTTCGTTAAAATATTAAGATAGCGTTTCATAATTCGAAGCTGTCTTTTCAGTAGTTGTCGCATCTTTTTTGAAAGCCGATTGAATACGTCGCTTGTTTGAATGAAAAGCGTGAGCTTATCAATTTTCGACATCAATTCTTTTCGCTCGTCAAACACTCTCATTTTTGCATTGTCCATTATCTTTTCTTACCTCGATAATTATAGTTTCGATTGATAGTCTGTTTGTTTTTGTTTGAATTAAGATTCCATTGTAGCATTTTACGTAATGCTGCTTCACAATGTATTTCGTCACAATGTTTTACAGTATATCCATTTGGTAATGAGCAAAAGTCACATTTATTCATCTTCATCGTCTTCTTCCTCCTCATAATAATCGCAGTCTTCACGTTCGTCTTCTTCGAATGGACATTTCATTCCTAAGCGTGTACAAAATTGATTGCAGTAGTTATAACAGTCTTTCATATTTGTCTCCTTATAAATCGAATTCGTCTGGTTCGATTTTAAATTCTCTTAATTTACGAACTTGTTCAGGTGTTAAATGTCTGCCCATAAATATGTATGGATGCAAACAATTTGTAAGTTTCACATAGCCTTTATTAAGCAAGTCGTCTTCATCAACATTACGTTGCATACACCATTCAAAATGAATGAGTCCCATACGACATTCATGAGTTTCAAAATATTTGTCACAGTCGATGTACTCACCTGTTGGTGAAATGTAGCCGTTCATTTCAAATAGTCCTTTACAATATCATTAAGATCGTCTATGTCAATGTCGTCCATTCCATTGCCATCATGTGTATAGCATTGTATGACATTATCTTTCAACTTTTCCATGAGTCCTTCAATAATTGAAAGTTTATATAATTTCAAGTCGTCTTTCGTCATAACAACAGCATTGCTGTTCAATTTTCGATAGCCTGCATTGTAAATTGCTTTTGCTACATCTGATGTACAAGGTGAAAGACTATATGCTGTTCGAATAATTCTCGCGATGTCGTCTGTTTGCAATGTTTCATTTGTGGCAAAATCAATTTCTTGAAGTCGATATCCTGCATCGTAAAGTTGTTTAACAATTTCATAATAGTTGCATTTGATGTCGCAAGTTTCGCAATCATTGCCACAAACGTGATTGACGAAATGCGTCATTTTTGCTATTTCATTCATTTCCAAGCCTCCTGTAATATGGACAAATCATTTCATCTTCTTTTGGCGTCTCACAACAATGGCAACAACCTTTCGTACTATTCTTGCATTGTTGACAATCATCAGTCATTGTACATTTTCCATCAACTTGCAAACTATATTCGCAAGTTCTACATTGAGATAAATGCTTAATTATTCTCATCGTTAATTTCCTCGTAATATGGACATTCTGTTTCACCTTCAGGAATTGACTGATCGCAAAAACAAATAGCGTCAACTTTATGCGGGCATAACCAGCAAACAGTCGATCCACATCTGCCATTGCCACCAAACCAAGTGCAATTACCACAAGGATAATTCGGATTAAGAATTCGTATCATTTTCCATTCTCCTTGTAATATTTGCAAGTATAATCATTAGTTGCTTCATTGTTACAATGACAGCGACCTTTTTCTTTGTCATAGCATACACACAACGAGCAAGTAGGTGTTAAGTTGCATTCAGTCAATGTCTCACCAACTGCCGCAAATGCACAAGTACGACACCAATTATTACGATATTTTTCGTAATTATTCATTATTCTTCCTCCTTGAAAATTGTATCTTTTGTACACATCGAATATGATTTGTCATTTCGAATTCGAATATAAACTGGATGTCGTAAACTTTTTCCCGTAATCTCTTGACATTTGACTTCGAGAACAGAATACTTTGCAGTTTCCCAATTGTCTCTCCACCAATCTCTATCTGCATCTGTTCCGCAATTCACTTTGCTTACTCGAACAAACTCGTTTTTGTTGGGATCGTAATAGCCAACAATGAGTGCGCCCACAGTATTTGCATACTTGCCCGTTCCTCGTTGTTTGTCAATAACGACTGTGTCAACTGTTTCGAACTTTTTGCATTTGAGCGATGCCGCTTTGTCATAATACGAACGATAAAGTGATTTGAGAACGATACCTTCAAAATTGTGATAAATTGCCGTTTGCATTCTTGATTGCCAATCTTCTTTCGATTTTACGAAATTGCAAATTTCTGCATGACAGAGATTTACGACATCGTTGAGGTCATCGACAAATTTTACGAGATGCATTTTCGGATAATTCAAGAGCTCGATCACATTGATTGCATAACGAAGACGTTTCCAATATGGTTCGTTTCGTAAATCAATTCCTCGATAGAAAAGACAATCAAAAACTGCATATTTGATGTCAATGCCATTATCTTGAAGTTCTTTTGCTCTTTCAGGAAGTGAATGCAATACAGAAGCAGCTTCAGACCAGTTCTTTGCATAACATTCACAATCAATAACAGTGTAACCAAGAAGTTGTTTTAGATTGTCATTAAGATTTGCGATATACTCTTTTAAATATGGAAGTCGATCTTGATTTTCCATAAATCGATTTGTCTTTTTAGAATATCGACGAGAAGTACAATATACATTGCCATTATCAACATGAACGAGCATTCTTTCACCGTCGTATTTGAGTTGAGCAACAACTGGTTCGAGTTTGAACATTTCGTCGAGATACTCGTCTCTATAACCTGAAATGTGGTCCGCGTGATTTGGCTGAATTTGCTTTACGTAGTATTCTTCCATTATATGACCTCTCTTTCATCGAGTATCAAACCCGATACATAATTCTCAAGCGTGTATGCGCCTTTAAGAAATTCAACTCTATCTAAGAATTCTGCAACAGTTCTATGTTGTGATCTTACTGCTTTCAACGTTGTAATGATATTGTCGATATTTCCTTTGAATTCGAAATTTCTCATTTTCTTCTCTCCTTATCAAGTTCCATCCATCTACGATATTCTTCTTCATATTCTTGAAGAAGTTTATACGTTTCTACTTCATCGAGAAGATTGAGTAAAGTGAATGCCGAACCAGCGTTTCTAGCAACAAGTCTGGAAACAAGTCCGCAAGCTTCAAACTCACCTTTCGCTTGCTCGAATTTTTCTTTCGCAAGTTCTAACAATTCATTGTACGAATACCATTTTTCCATTTGAGTTCTCCTTAAGTTTGGTTTATTTATTTTATAGATATATTATATCACGTTTTTTCTTAAAAGTAAACTCTTTTTAATATCTTTTTGAAAAATTTTTCAAAAAATTTTTCAAAAAGATACTTTCAATACAAACTTTTTAGAAAATGTTTCATCAGTTAAACTCAGATGAATATCTTGATTTGTTTAATATAAATATATAACTAAGACAAAATATTCAATCTGGTTTAACCGATGATAAATTAGATTTAAAAGTAACAAACTATGATAAAAGTAACTTTTCCATCAACTTTTTGACATCGTCAACATTTTTTGCACATATCCAGACAATTTTTCGTTTTTTGCATAAATCTCTAAACTTCAACTGCATTGTTGAAAGCTCTCCGCCATATTCTCGTTTGACCTCAATTTCAACATGTTGTCCATTGATAGCTGCGTATAAGTCTGGTATGCCCTTTTTATATGAAAAGCCACCTGCATTCCTGCGTTCAACAAAGATAGGCATACCCTCGTCTTCAAGTTTGTGTAAATAGTCAACGATTTGATTTTGTACTCGTTTTTCTGGTGTCATACAATTTCAACTCCTTGTTTCTTCATAACTGCGATAAACTCTTCAAAATACATTTTGACCCAAAGGTTCTTTTGTAGAAAATATGTAAATAAATCTTCTTCACTAATTTGCATTCTGATGTCACCACGTTTACTAGATTAAACTTCTCTATCTTGATAATATATTTTATTTACTAAAATTCTTGTTTATCTGAGATTAAACTATTGACTCGTTTTAAGTCACTTTCAAACATTTTTGCATCATACTCTTGACAAGAAGCAAGTGATTTTTGCATTCCAGCATCAAGCCAGTTTTCTTGGAAAAAGACATAGTAGAATGTTGTTCGCTTTTGTCCAGTTCGATGAATTCGCTTGATTGCTTGCTCATAATGAGAAAACAATGGACAACTAAAGATTATACATTTGTTGTACTCTTGCCAATTCATACCTGTTGACCCACTCGCAAAGTTTGCAAGAATAATGCGATTTGTCGATACAAGTTTATCACTTTCGGACATATTTTCGAATTTTTGATAAAAGTACAAACTCTTGCATTCACCACAATATACGTCAATCTTATATCCGAGACTTTCACAAATATCATAGATTTCGAGAAGTTCTGGCGTATAGTTGTAGAACAACACATAGTTGCCAGAATTGTTCGCTAAGAAGTCTTTGAGTTGTTCAAGTCGACGTCTATCATACCAAATTGCATCTTCTGCAGAGCCATTGAAACCAATTGACAATTGACGAGCTCTAAGCCAAAACTGTCCAGCAGTTTCAGCAAGCCACTTCGATCGAGGAAAGTCAATGTCTCGATAAAACGGATTGTTTGTCTTTCCTGAAAGTTTTGGTAGCCATTGCTTTAATGTCGCTGAATCGACTTTATGTTGATTTGCAATTTGACAAATATCGTCGACTTGCATTTTCTCTTGCACAAATGCATTAAACTCATCGGACATAGTCGTCGATAAATACGTGAAGACTTTTTCAGGAAGTTCCATCACATCTTCCGACTTTACAGTGAGTGCATATTTATGTAAAAGTTCGAATAATTCTCGAACATTTTTATAGCCAACAATAGGTTGCTGCCAACCGAGAAGTCCTGGAATATTGCCTCGCTCGCAGAATGTGTCAATAAATCGACCTTTCGTCATTTCACAGCCAAGAAAGCTAAGTTGAGTGTACAAATCAATGTAGCCTGTCGTAAATGGCGTTCCTGTCAAAAGATATGAATGAACGTTTGCCTTTACTCTAAGAAGCTCACGTTTGAGTTTTATAATCGCACAAGTCTGTTGCGACTGCAAGTTTTTCATTTTGTGCGATTCATCGACGAGTATCGCGACATTTTGTCCTCGACAGCTTTCAATAAAGTCTTTGACATTTTGCTTGAGCGTTACTCTTTCAGTCTTTGCCTTTCCTCTTGCAAACAACGACTCATAGTTTATAAGAAAACAACAATCTAATGAAAAATCTGTCGACCATTTGTTGAGAAGTTGATAATTCATCGACGATTGCGAAGCCCAATAAAACCAGCCGCCTTTATTGTCGACCGTTTCGAGTGCTTTTGCATTGATTGTGATTATGATTGTCTTATGACAATTATTTGCTTCTGCAAAAGCGAGTCCAAGTGGGGTTTTTCCTAACCGAGCCCCATATCAAGGAATAAGCCGAACGATTGACGATCTTTGAATTTATCAACGACTCGTTTTTGCCAGTCATATAACTTGCTATAGATACTCATTTTGCATCACCTCCTTTATTGCGAATTTATATTTAGTTCTTTAAGTCTTTGCAAGCTTTAATTCTTGCTGCAAGTACAATTGTACTATTACATTTATCACAACAGACGCCTTCATCTTTTACAGGCGCAGGATTGTTGCCATAGCCATTGATACGTTTGCCGCATATACAGCATTTGCAAGAATTATCATCGACTCGTTTATTCCAAGCTTTTATGGCATACATCGGATTTACGAAATACGATCTGCTTTTTGCACCACAACTTATACATTTTACAAAATATTCTTTATAGTCATTTTGAAGTTGTTCATACATCATTGCGTCATTTCCACAAAATGGACAAGACTTAAGCTTGTACGTCATTTTAGTTTCCATTTTCAGTTCTCCTTTTCAGAAGTAGAATTAGCTATCTTACGATACCCAGCATCATAAAGTGCTTCAGCAAATAAATACTTTTCGCATACCTCATCATTGAAGACACTATATGGACAGTCATCGCATCCATCGCATTTAGTAAATGCTTCTTTCAAAATTCCGACCATTTCATTAAGTTCTTCGATTTTCATAATATTCTCCTTTCGGAGCCATTAGTCAATGGCTCCGAGCAATTGTTCTGCAGTAAGTTTGTATTCTTTCAAATCTTCAGCTCTATCAACAAGTGGTTCAGGAAGCGGATAGATTTGACCGTTCACTTGTAAGTTCATCGTTCCAATAATCTTGAAACCATCCTCAATGTTGATAGTCTGTCCTTTGTAAACAAATGAAGATTTTCCATCGAGAATCGATTGTAAGAAACGAAGACTTTCAAAAGGAAGAAGATTGATTTCGTCGAGTACGATTTGCTTACCTTCCGTCATCGCTTTGCAAAGAGCAGAAGGCTTAAAAGCAGCTTTGCCATCGTCGAATTGGAAGTCTTCCATCAAATCCGAAGGAAGCATTGCCGAATGGCAAACCATACAGTTGTTATTTGCTTCAATCATTGCTTGAGTTGTTTTACCAGTGCCTTGAGCGCCATAGTAGAGTTTGAAGCGAGTATTGATTTGTTTTGTGCAATTTGCATACATCAAATCATCTAAGATGCCATCAAATTCTGCGCTTTGCATTTTATCGGAGATTTGAGCTTGATAGATATTGTCGGTAAGTGCAAAATAGCATCTTACGTATTTTTTAATGTCATCGTATGAGTTGGTACGTATAAGTTTTCTTGTAAGAGTATTTACAAATCTGAAGTTCGGAGAAAACGAAAATTCAGAGAAGAAGTCCATTAAATGTTGAAGTGCACCATTAAGTTTTGATTTGCGAAGTGCATCTTTTACTTCTTCAACATCATTTCCAAGTTCAGCGTTTTCATTGTCGAGTTTATCTTGCAAAATCGTAATTTTTGCACTTGTAACTGCAGCTCGTTTAGTTTCATCGTCTATGTTTTTTGATCTGCAAAGTTGACGAAGATTTATCATTAAATTATATCGATTATCGCCAGGTACAAATTTTATCCACGAACCAGTGACATTCGTCCAAATATTACCGTTTTTCTGTTTACTAAGTTTGTAGTCGTCGATCAGTTGCATTATTGAGTTCTCCTTAAGTTTATTTATTTTATAGATATATTATATCACGTTTTTTCTTGAAAGTAAACTCTTTTTAATATCTTTTTGAAAAGTTTTTCGAAAAACTTTATCGTGTTAATGCTTGAAGAGCATCAAACACATTTTTATCAAGTTCTTCAGTATAATTGTCAGTAATAATCACTTTCGCATTTTTGCAATACTTTTCAGCAACATCTTTGTTGCTATAATCGAGTATCAGCACCGATCTGTTATTGTTAAATGCTGAAAGATTTTTTTCATACTGAGCTTTGTGACAATCAAAAGCAGTAGCAACACAGTAGCCATCGTAGAGACAGATATTGATGTTTTGAGCATCGGCTTGCTGTACTTGTTTGAATTGTTCGAAGATACTATCTGTGATACACGTGCCGCCGTGAGATATTTGAATTCTATCGTTCTTCGCTCGAAGTTTTTGACCACTTCCGCATGAGATAAGATCGAACGAAAAGTCTTTATTTTGTTTTTCAAAAGCTATGAGAGCTTTCAACAACATATTGACTTTTTCATCATTCCATTTGAAGCTTCCTGAGCAGTCAATGAAAAGATTGAGCTTAATTTTCGAGAATGCTTTGACGTGTCCAGTGCGATTTTGCTGAACAAACCACTTATAATCTTTACGAACAACTGATCGAGGATTGAATATACCCGAATAGGCGTTAATCGCAGAAGCCGTTTGCTTTGCTGTGTGTTTGACGTTTGATAAAATTTGGTCAATTTTTTGCCGATAGTCAATCGAATCGTATTGCGAAACAACGCTGTCGATTAGCGATTTGATTTGCTCGTTTGAAAGAGTTATTGAATTGTCATTATCGTCAGAAGCAGAATTAGCTTCTTTTTTCGAATCACTTTTTTCTGATTGTTCACCGTTCGACGAGCCAGAAGATGAGCAACATTCTTGTTGTCCATCTTCACCTTCATCGTTTTGAGAGTTAGATGAGTTTGAATTGTTTTCGTTTTGTTTTTGCTCATTGAAATACTTTACGATGTCGATGTATAATATATCTATCGCATGTTCATAATCGTAAACGATTTGCCAGTTCGAACGTCTTGTTATTTGCGCATAGTCGTTAATGATTGAGCTAACTCTTTCAACGAATTGCTGTGGACCTACGCGATATCTAACAATCTGATAGTACATTTCGTCAGCCGTTTTAGGTTTTTCATTTTGAAAGTTGTTTACACGTTTTACAAATTGCTTAAAGTCAACACCGCGATAATAATTGCCAAGCACAGTTTCAATTCGCTCATCTTCAAAAATATTCGTTTGAGCTGTAATACTAAGTTTATTCGATGTAAGTAATGCATGTGAAACTTCGTGATACAAAAGGCATCGTATGTCATTTTCAATGGTCAATGAATCGGGAAGCGATTTTGAAACTTTCTCAATCATTGGATATGATACATGAATTTCGTCGTTCATTAAGTCGTAATACGAACTTTGCTCATCGGTCAAAACATTTTTCACTTGTCTACCAACATAGTAGCCTGTCGGCAATATTTTGAAGATGTTTTCTACCTGAATGCGAGATACTTGCATTTGAAATACTCCTTAAGTTTATTTATTTTATAGATATATTGTATCATATTTTGGATTGAAAGTAAACTCTTTTTACGAAAAATAAAACTTTGTCACATTTTTGTAACAAAGTTTCATCTTTTGAACAATTTTCACATCAAATTATTCCACCATAGTACATCATAGCCACTCTCAGACAAGCAACGAATCCGTCCTTTGTTGTTGCATATCGAACATTTTCGTCTTTCGATTTGCTGAATTTGAAGTTTTCAATGTCCGATTTAGTCAAAACACATTTATCGAATAGACGAACTCGACCTTTTGCAAAAGCAAGATTGAGTTGAGCAACACTTTTGTCAAAATCTTCTATCTCATACCGTTCGATGAATGACGATTTATGATACATTCCTTGTAAGGCGTCAGTTGCAGAGCAATCAATAAACACGCTTTTATTTGAGAAGTCTTTGAGTTTTTGCAAGCCTTCTTCGATTGAAGCCTTGAATTGAGTCTCTTTGATGCCAGTAAGTTTCGTTTCTTCGCCATATTGAACAGCGATTTCAAGTACTTTCCATTTGTCACCTTCTTTATTGAAGAATACTGTCGAAACGTCTGAATGATAATCTCTGAACGCATTTTCACCAAATGTCGGAATGACATTTTTCTCATCAAACGAACGTCCATAAACCATATATCGACGATCCATAAATACGAAAAGCACCAACATTGAGAAGGCGTCGGTAATGTCGTCGTGTTCGACAAACGGAAAGTCGAGAAGACGTTTCTTGAGATTTGTAAGAGACTCGGATAATTCCCAACGATTTGTCTGTTCATTCCAACAATCTCGAATAAACACAACGTTCTTAGATTCCATATACAATGTTGCAGACTCAAGTCGCTGAGTTTTAGAGGCAGTTCCTGGTTGATATGCTTGCATACCTGCAACTTCATCTTGTAACTGTTGTAAAATTGGCGAGCCATTTGCTTTGTCTTCAATAACTTGAATGATGCCAGGATAAAGATCGTCAAGCTGTTTGACGTATTCTATTGAACGAACAAACGCCATCTTCTTTTCAAGGCAATCGGCAATGTACAATGTTGCGTTAACACGATAGCCCAACACAGAACCAAGAAAGTCTGACGTATCTTTGTCTTTGACAGGAAAGTCGTGAGAAGCGTATTTAATGTCTGCATCAAAAATGTCAGGCACTTCCGTTTTGTCTTTCTCAACAATCATCGATTGTTTAACAACTGTCTTGTCAGATGCAATTGGATTTTGCAAATACTGAGTTTCAAACACTGTTTCACCAACTTCAATTCGAAGCGCGCTATAATCACCAAAACGCTCAGGCCATAACACATCACCTTGTTCGAAAATATGAATTGTGCCAGAGATAGGTAACACAAGTACTGTCTTCTTTTTGAATATTGCAGGCAATACGATAAACGCATATTGAGCAGCAAGTTTTGGATTTGCAAGAATATGACCTGTAATGTCATTTGGTGCAAGTCGGTGTTGAATATTCATAATGATGTAGTTGTTGCGGTCATTGATACGAGAAGGCATAGTGTTCTGATAATATGCCCACGCCGAGTTCATTTCTTCTCTATCTCTTCGAGCAGTTTCAGCGTTTGTCAAGTCGTCGTTTATGATTACATCTGCACCGTGACCAGTAAATGACTCTCGAGCAATCGAATACAACTCACCACCTCGAGTATCAATAAGCGTCCCTCGAGAGTTCGAACTAAGCCATACTTCATCACCAAAGAAAAATTTGAATTTTTCAGAGCTAAGAATTTTGACTCGTTTTCCATTCATTTCACCAGCAAGTCCAGTTGTGTGTGATACAGATGCAGCTTTAATTGGATAATTTATCCAAAGCCAGACAGGTCCAAAAACATTGAAAATCATTGATTTTGTATGTCTTGGAGGAACGTTAATATTGAGATTTTGTTTGCCTTGACGGATGTCAATGATGTCGACGTCTTCGTCAAACTTAGGAATGACTATCGTCTGTTCTTCATAACTCGTCCATTTTCTACACATATACTGAAATGCTTCACAATAGAATTGGACGAGAATACCATCAACAAATGGTGCTGGGTCGCAAGTAGACCAAAAAGCCTTCACGAAATCGTAAAGGCTTTTTCTGTATAACTCTCTATACAAGAATTTTTCTAATTCTGTCATCGATAACCTCGTTTCAATTGATTATTTTTCGAACACGCCGAGAGCTTTCATAAGCATCGAACAAAGCTTCGCATTCACTTCGTTCTCTCTGCAAGCAGACGTAACTTCATCGAGAATCGATACTCTCAAAAGAAGAGCGGCGATCTGTTTATTAAGATCGTCGCACTGCGCATTCAACGTCTTGCAGAAGTCTGCAAACTGTTCATGTTGCTCGGACGATTCAATGAGTTTGATAAGCGAGATTTGCTCTTCTCTTACTTTCTGAGCGTTCTGAATAGACTGCTTCATCGCATCGCTCATTTCCTCAAGATGATGCGTTTTGTCTTCAATTTCGATTGGGGTCTTGTTTGTTTCTTGTTTGATTTCTGTTGTCATGGTTTATCTCCTTAAATAAAATATATAACATTAAATATGATATTCATCTGGGTTTAACTGGTGAAACGAGGTTATCTTCTGAATATCACATTTATAATGTACCTTTCTTTAATGCCTCGATGAGTTGTTTCTTAGGCATTGTAACGATTTTGTCAATATTGTAGTCATAAACTTTGTAGTAAGATTTATCTAAATCGTCAATATCAACAATTGGCTGTGGCGTACATCGACAATTCGGAAATTCACCAGCTGAACCTCGCATATTGTCAAGAAGCGGCTTATGAGCGTCATCGGTCCAAAAGACGATCACGCCATTCATTTCTCGATGTGATGGACGAGTTCGTTTATCGTGAGACGAGAGCCACTCATAAGCTACGCTTCCAAGAGATGTTGCTCGATTTTCAAGAATAGCTGTTTGAAGTTTCGCTGTCTCTGTTCGAGCAATAAGTTGAGCTTGTTTATGTCCGTGTTGAGCGAGCATTCTTCTAAAACTTCCTCGAGGAAGCTCACCTTTTGCAACTTCTTCGATTAAGACAGACGTATATTTATGACCGAGAATTTCTTTCATTCTGTCAGGTATCGACTTAATCATTTTGAAGTTATGCGAAATAGCATTCGTCATTATCTGCGCTTCAAATGCAGTCCAAGTTTTCGGAAGGCCAACATAGTGAGCTTTCTTAGCAGCTTCATAGTACTTACGCCAAAGTCCAGTCTGACCTCTCAAACCTTTCTTCGCAAGAGCTTGAGCGAACTTCATTGAGAATTCGTTAAACTTTTGAGAAGCAGAAATGTTCGAAAGAGCATTGAGTACGTCTTGCATGTTGTTGATTGCAAGTTTTGAAGTATTTGCTTGATTAAATACTTGCTTGTAGATTTGAGTATAGATTTGTACGATTTGACGTTCGATTGATTTATTCATACAATTATGTCTCTTATTGTTGGTATGTCATAAAATTCTGAAATACGTTGATATGAACGATGAATGTAATAATCATAATCAATATATTGCATCACCGTATTTATGGCCGATTCCGATAAAATCTCAGTATTATGAACGAATACATTATCCGGAACGTTTTGTAATTTACTTTTCGGAGCTCGACTATTAACTTTGTGTTTATATATTGCCCAACGAACATCAGGATTGTTATATGCAAATGCTCGACAGACATTTCCAAGACGTTCAACAGTCATCTCATTTGTACTTAAATTGAGTTTTTCGATGTCAATCCAATCATACGTATTTTTCTTACAGATAAATTGAAACATACGAAGTTGACGTTTATTCATTTCAATCGTTTCTTCAGGTAAACGATTATACATAAAATAGTCAACAACAGCATGCTCGATGATAATCGGCTCTTTCGCACGATATGAGTCTTCGTAAAACGGATTTTCCCAAGCATCATAATGTTTAAAGACCTCACCTAATGCTTTGATTTTACCATCTTCTGTACGATACGTATAATTGTTAACGTCTCGCTGATAAATATTGTAAACTTTCTCAAGTTTTAACACAAACCCAGTTCTATTTTGCCACTCGTCGATGATACCTCGCATTTCGGCTTCGTCAACACCAGGCAATGCTTTTGCTATGATACCGTCAGTGTTGCTTTGAATGATCGTTGCTTTTCCGTCAAGTTTTTCGAGTAAGTCGACCAAGAACATCTGACCAACCATTGTAACAAGCGTTCCTCTATTCGGATCATAAAACTTGCAATATTGATTTGTCATTGCACCGAACACCGAAAGCAAAATCACTTTATACACCCAACGTTTATTCGGATTAGTCTTTTTAAGTTTGAGCTGTTCATGATACATGTATGTGTAGAATTCTTTATACTCATCAGGTATCGAACGAGGAAGCAAATCGTAATTTATCATCACAAGATTATAATACCCAGAAACATCGAAGTAATACGCCCAATCTGTGTGATACTTTTTAAGTGCCCCATGAATACCTCCTGCACCAAGTTTATGCGGCGTACCGCAAATATCGAGCGCTAAGTTTTCACCTTTACGAAAATCTTCGTTTAAATAAAAATCTAATACTTGTTGATTTTTCACTTGAAGTGTTGGATAAATCTTCGGAGGAATATACCAATCTTCAATACCATCAATCTTTTTGGCATGAAGAACCATCTCTGCAACTTGCGTCCCAGTTGCATGCAATGCATCAAGTGGAAGATTGAACTCATTGATAATATCGAGTCTCAATGTAAATTCTGACAACGTGTTGTAAAAGTCGTCGAGTGTTTGGTCAAGGTCATCTCTATTATATGACTCAGTTTTAACTTTCTCTTCATCTGTCAACGGCCGATCTATAGCGAAGTCAACTTCCGACGTCGAGATATCTTTACCGACTGCGCATTCAACGGTTTTCAAACCAACCATATGTTGTGCCATTAAGTCATACCAATAAAGATCGATATCGAGATATGATTTACGAGAATGTTGAATGAGCTCGTCAGATTTCTTTTTAATACCAACAGAATTGCGTCCACGAACAACTTCTTGTAAGATATAATTATCGTAAAAAGAATTGTTATGACCGATCCAAATGCTTTGCTTATTTGCTTCATAAAATTCGATCATCTTTGTCAAATTCCATGTTTGAAATATCTCAGCATCGTCGTCTCTCAAAACAATTGCTCCGAGAAGTGTATCATATTTGAAAACCTCGAAGTCGAAAATAATAATATTTCGTCTCATATTCCACTACTCCCAAGTCCATCGTTTCCGCGATCAGTTTGCTCAAAATTCTCAATAATTTCAACACGTGCATTGAGTGCATTAAACATCACGAGTGAGCATAAACGTTGTTCATGCTCGATGTGTTGTGTTTTATTTGAGCAGTTTGTTATAATGACATGAAACTCACCCGTATAATCTGGGTCAATTATTGATGTTTGAATGATAAGCCCTTTCGCTGCAATCGAAGAACGAGGCACAAGCATTCCGGCAAAACCTTCAGGAATTGCAACACCCAAGCCAAGTCCAACCGTTTTTGTTTCAAGTGGCTCAATGTCAAATGCATCAGGCATGAATAAGTCTAATCCGACATCAGGTAAATGTGATTTTGCAGGAATCTTAACGTCCTCTCTAAATTTTTTAAACTTCATAATCAATTCTCCTTATTTATTCTATATTTATTATATCATAAATTGTTTGAAAAGTAAACTATTTTAAGCTACTTTTCAAACAATTTTTACAAATTATTTTATGAGATATTCGAACTCTTCCTTTGTGAGATGATCGTAGTAATGATACGATCTGAACGGATCGACATAACCGTGAAACACCGTTTTTGTCGGTGTTTGCCATGACGATCCATACCAAGCTTCTAATACTTGTTCTGCCAAATATGGCACAGGTACAAAAATATTTTCGAATGGCATCATTATAGTTTTCTCATACAATGATTTTTTCAAGAGTACACATTTGTTTGTATATCGTAAAAATGCGGCATTCATTAGATATTCTGAATCTTTATTTCTGTCATTGATTTGACACAAAACATAATTGAGTGTTGACCAAGCTCGTTCTCGTTCGGACAACATTCTGTCTTGACCATTGTGTTTTGCAACAGTTCTGATAAAACCTCCGATATCGTCTCTTACATCTGATAATTCGGGTGCATTGTCAAGTGGAAAGATATCGATAAACATGCCTCTATTATGCGACATAGAATATTCACGAGGTGTCAATGCAGTAGTATTGTTGTCACGTAATTTTGCGAATGTTTCAAGATACTTATCTGTTTTTGCAGTTTGAAAAAAATAATTCTCGCCAAATATATATGGATTTTTTTCTGCAAGTTTAACAAGTTTTGTATAATCTTCTCTTAACATCACCACGTCTATATCGTCGTCCCAATCAATCATCTTACTATTTCGAACAGTTCCAAGCAATGTTCCACCGTCAACCCACCATTTGAGTTCGTGTTTTGTACAAATTTTTGCGAATGCATTAATTAAATCAATACAAACGCGTTTAATTTTTTCTTGTTTTTCTTCAATTGAGCGTTCAGTCTTGAACATTTTGAATATCGTTTTCATCGTTAACCTCCTTGTGTTGTTTTAATTCGATAAAGAATGAAATTACGATACAAATCATAATAAATGTCAATAAAAATGCGCCAATTATTGCCATCGATTGAAGTAACCGATTTGTACCTTCTAAGAATATAAGTGTAATTGGCAATACTAAAAACAGTAGTGCCCAATAAATCTTAATAGATTTCGATGGTGAAGCATCGATGTCAAGTTTCTTATACGAGAACGAACTCACAACATCTGTCAAAGCATCAAAAGTTGAAGCATAAAGTCCGAACATTGTAAGCAAAAGTAAAGGAAGTGCAATATACCAGAAACATGAACCTTTTGAACAAATCAATTCGATAATGCATTGTGCAGGCGATGTACCAGAAGTAATCATTCCTGCGAAATCAAACCCAGATACTTGCGCGTTCATTCCAAAACCACCAAAAATTGTAAAGCTCGCAAATGTTCCGAGTAAACCTGACGTACCACCTTGCAATAACACTTGCTTGATTGTACGACCTTTTGAAATCTTTGCAATAAAGAATGGCGTTGCAACACACCAAGCAATCCAATACGCCCAATAGAATACTGTCCAATCTTGCACAAATCCGCCTGATGTACGAGCCGGGTCTGTCCAAGTTGCCATACTAAAGAAGTTTACGAACATGTTTCCAATACCTTGAATACCATTTTCAAGAATGAATAATGGATTGCCCATAATAAAGAATAATGCCAAGAGTAACGAGAATAAAATTGTCGTTATTTTTGCAACGATTGAGATACCTTCATGTCCAACCAATACTGCGGCCGTGTAGATAATTGCAATGATGCAAAGTATTACGACCGAAATTATTGGAGATGATACGATGTTGAAAAGTTTGCAGACAATTGCAGTCATAAGCGGAGTCGTCACACTAAATGTAGTCGATGTTCCGAGTAATAATCCGACCACTGCTATGATGTTTGTTGTCGATTTAAGTCTATTTGCAAGTTTTGGTTGACCAGTTTTCTCAAATAATGGAAGACACATTTGACCCATACTTTGTGATTCACGTTTTTTACGAGTAAAGAACATAAATGCGTATATAACGGCCAACACAAGATAGAATGCCCAAGGAATGAGACCCCAGTGAAAATATGTATAGGTCGAAGCATTGAGTAATTTATCTGTTGAACCTGCACCTGTAAGCGCATTGCTCGAATTGAAGTAATACGTCCACTCATGCAATGCATAAAATAAAATATCTGCGGCCATCGTCGATGTAAAAATCAAAATACCATACGTTCCAAGCTTCATTGGCTTATCTGTCTTTTTACCGAGACGAATTTTACCAATCTTTGAAAATGCAAGATATAGTAAAAGCAAAAATGCCGCAAGTCCAAACAACAAGTAGTACCAACCGAATTTATCTCCAAGAAATGCGCGTACAGCCATAATAACTGTCTCGGCCTGTGTTGCAAAGATTGTGATAAATATGCCTAATGCGATTACGATTATCGCCGGAATAAATAAGATCGTTTTGTCAAACTTAGTGAGTTTTTCACGAATTTTCATTGTTTATCTCCTTATTAGCTTGCTCATAGTCAAGCGTCGTGTCAATTTCAAGTAACGCGTTCTTTTCTGCGATGTATCCTTTCAATTTGAATTTATCATTATACAACACACATGACACGTCATCGATGTATCGTTGCATATTCTTGCCATTTTTCGTTGTTTCTTTTGCAAGTTTATAAAGTTTTGTGATATCCGTGGGTGTCCAAAACGATAATGAACGTAAAATAAAACCATTGTCACAATGCCCATCTGTTACAATATAACGAATTATCTTTCTATAAACATATGCAACCCATTCTTTTGAACACTTATTTGCGTCATTAGAGTATTCGAGATAGTAACCGGAACAGTCTATTTTCGTCTGAATTATACTATCATCTTCGATGTATAAATCTGAGTCGAGCATAATCGTACCATACGAAGTAAAATGTTGAGAACATTCTTCAAAAACTTTAATAAATGAAATGATATTATTCGTACAGAACCACTTCTTGTTGTATACAAGTATAACGCCATATTTTTCGTTCAGATAATCAAACATTGAATGTTTGTAACCTGTGACGATACAAATATCATTAATACCTTTAGCTTGAAGCTGTTCAATGAGACGTTCAATCAACACTTGGCCTCGTACTTTGAGTAAAGACTTTGGTTGATTGTCAGTCAAGTTTTTAAGTCGTTTACCACGACCTGCCGCGAGAATTATTGCGGACTTGATTTCATGTACCATTTAAGGTCCTCCTTGTTTTATTTTATAGATATATTATATCATATTTTTTTTTGAAAGTAAACTCTTTTTGATATCTTTTTGAAAAATTTTTCAAAAAATTTGAATAAAAAAATTGCCTAAACTCATTAGGCAATTGTGTTATTTTTATTTTTTAATGTATTGTAGTACGATATCCGAATATTTATCTGCATATTCAAATTGATTGTTTGTGTAATCACCGTATGTCACACCGCAATTTTGTTTATAAATGCACCAATTATACCATAGCATTCCTGCAAGAGCTGCATATCCATAAATCTTATATCGAGTATCATCATCAATATCTTCATGAAAATAATCGTTTATAATCGCATTAAATTGTTCTGTGCTATAGTTGCAATATGTTGCCCACATTGCAATATCGACATGAGGGTCTTGTAAACCTGCATATTCCCAATCGATAAGCGTTGGTGTTCCAGAACAACCTGCAAAAATTGCATTATCTGGGTTTGCGTCGATTTGACATAAACAACATTTTCGAGGTAATCGTTCAATCCAAGTAGCAATTTGTAAACATCGATTATATACTTCTTCATACTTTTGACAAGGTGTACGATTGTGAATTTTTGCAATTTCGCGATATTTATCAATATTCGTAGTCAGTGAAAAATAGTTTATATCAGGTTTGAGATTGAGCTCATGAAACTCACGAAGTTTTGACATACATGTAGCAACATCTGTTGCGTTGTTCGGATCACAATTGTGAGGGTTTGTGATGTACTTAGTAATTTTCATACCGTCGGGTGAAATGAAAATTGTGTTAGTATCATATTTGATATTGTGTAAAAGATTGTAAACTTTATATTCTTGAGCTCGATCGACAAGTTCTTGCGAACCTTTACCAGGAAGTCGAATGATGTACTTTTTTGATTTTGCATCAATCAAAATGCTTGAATTTGTCATACCTCCTGCAGCATCGTTGCATATATGAATATCTTCGGGTAAACACCAAAGTATACTTGATATAAGTTCAAGTTGTAAATTATTGAATGGGTTCATAGAATGGTTCTCCTGTTTATTTAGTTTAATTTCTGAGATACTTTGACGAATAAATAATAGGAATTATTATATCTAACATCAAGTATCTCAGAAGTCAAATCATGAATTAAATTTAGCTATTCAGTTGTTTAAGTCGAGTCGTAACTTCTTTTGCAACGTTGAATGACGTTATCTGTGTTGTATTAAACACAAGTATATGTTCATCTGGAATATTGAAACGATCTTTAAGATATTGAATCGCAAACATAAATGCTTCACGCATTTCATTGTATGCGAAACCAAGATTAGGCTCGTTTGTAAGTTTACAACGAACATTCCAATCGTCTTCGTCAACATCAAGCAACACAAAAAGCGTGTTCTTTATATATCCGATATCAATGTCGTAATTTACATCGCGATTATACAATTTTGCATATGCGATTTGTGATATCAGACCTCTCGCTCTTGGCAAATACATTCCAGGTGCTAAATACCAAATTTGCGACTTAATGGTGTCTTTACCGCATCTGTCAATACCGTCAAATTCAATATTGAAAACTTTGATATTTTTCATACATTTACCTCGAATTTATAGACTTTAATGCTTACGTCGCCATTGTTGACTTTTGTAAGTCGTCCTTTTTCGTCGAACAAATATACGGCGTATAATGTATTATCGTCGCTAATCAGAAAATCGTATCTATAACGATGTCCGCCAAACAAATATCTGATGTATGTTTTATAATCGCCGAGCATTTCGAATGTAGGAAAGTCGATGTAAACTTCTTCTTTATTGTTGAAAACGACGTTATTGTTTTGACCGCAAGTATTGTGATACGTTAATTCACCGCAAAAATGTTTTACAATATCAGGAATTTGATATTTCATTGGCTCGATTGCTTTGTCAAAAGTAATGTTGTCAATTTTGATATCTTCATTAAGTTCATAATTTTTTACAACATCAACAAACGCGTTCGCTTGAGTTTTTGAATCTGCTCGTAAAATTAAAATATCTGCAAACTTTGCAGCAAACGAAATCAAATACGGTAATGAATATGATGCAATATTTCTCATTGCTCGATACTTACCACCAAGAATTGCATAAGCAATAACTTTGATGTCATGTGTTTTGCAAAATTCAACCGTTTCAATATCGACATATTGAGGATTGACTTCGAGTTCACAATATTCGGGTAAATGTCCAACAATACGTTCATATTCAAGTATGTCATTTACATCGAAATTGCTCACTCCGATATGCATAAAACGAGTATCGTCTTTCATTTTTAATGCTAAGCGTTTCCAGTCTCCTCGATTGCTATGAATAAGCATAATATCAATAAAATCACGATGTAAACATTTCAAGTGATTGCTCACCATAAATTCGTATGCATCGTAATGACAAGCCGAAATTTTACTAATAATCTTTTGACTAGTTTCTGTCAAAAGATAGTCGTTGTTATAGTTTATTGCCGTATCGATATATGAGCAAATAGTATTAAGCGAAGTAAAAGACTCCGCTCTATCAGTCTTGTTGAGTAATTCAATTTCGTATGTGCCTATTGCAAATTCACGTTTAATCATTGTTCGTCTCCTTTATGACGTTACCATTTGTTGTAAACTTCACATTTTCTGAATGAGTACCTGTGTAGTATGGCATATCTTTGATACGTTCAGCCAAGTTCCACCAAGCGCCTTTAACGTATGTTGTAGGAAGTTCTTTGCCTTCGGCTTCAAGCTTGAGCCATGATTCAATCATTTCTTTTTCACCAGGCAACAACAATTCAGGTTGCGTGTAATAGATATTTTCAAGCTCAAGTTTCCAGCTTGATTTTCTCCAATCATTATGAGCAGATGTCGGGAATTCATAACCTTTTTTATCAGGAAAACGTTTAAAGTCGTTATTGTAAGTCTCATCTCTCGTGTAAGGACCTTTCTTGTCACAAAAAAGCAGCATCCACTCGATGAGCTTTTTCGAATTCTTATCTTTGACTTGAGTACAAGCTTTTCTAACTTCATTCAGCATTTGTCTGAAAATCAAATTGATTTCATCTGCAAAGTTATTCTCAGTTCTCGCATTACAAGAACGACACCAATCAATGAAGTTCGAACAATATGATAATGAAATTGTCTGACAATGCGGCATAATATATCTCGAGTCCATATATGAAATACCTGCTTCGCAAATATCAACATATAGCTTTTCGAGGTCGTTTAAAATATTGTGATATCTTTCAACCCACTCTTTGTTTTTGTAAATCGCTTTCGGAATAATAAGCTCTTGTGTCAAAGGTTTTACGTCGCCAGACTCAGAACAAAAGAAACCTTTTTCTCTTGTAAGTTGTGCAAGACAAATTCGACTAATGTTGTTGATTTTGAATGAAAGTTTGATGCCTTCAAAACAAAATTTACCAAATGTTCTGCCACGAATAATATCGTCAATAAATGAGCAAACCTCTTTATCATTTTCGTCATATTCTTTATCGCGACCAGTATAAAATTCTCCATGTTTGCCAAAGTCCCATACATTTTTTGCAAGATTTTCAAATGTCATAAGAGGTGTCAAAAGCTTACAGTTTATATTTTCAAAACCATTTCTTAATGTTGCCATAATTATTTCCTTTTAAATTTATTGAGTTTTTGTTCGAGTACTTCAAGACGTTCGATAGTTTCATTCTTGATAGTTTCAAACGTTCTGTTGCCGAGTTCAATTTCATTATACGAATATTGCAACACCGACAATGCATCTGCGTACTTTACAATGAGATTTATTATATTCTCATTTTCATTTTTCATAAGTTGCGCAAATTCTGGAAAATGTTTTTCATAATACTCATCTTCATAAACTTTGAGCAACGGATAAAGATTAAGTGCAAGCTTTACGTCATATGTGATGTCATTGAGTTCTGTTTCAGGCATATCATGCAACAATGATTTAAGTACGCATGCAAGCATCGCATTATTATCGAGCTCAAATTCAACACAAAGTTTAAGCGCAATAAGTGTTGTGAAAAACGAATGCTCTGCTACGCTTTCATCTTTCAATCGTGTTCTATGATTATATCTTATAATATTCTTGAGTTTATACATTTCAAGAAGTTTTTCTTTACTAAATAATTCGTCCATTATTCCACCATCCCATCAAACGAATGTACATGTTTAAATTTGTAACTTTCATTGTTAATAAGCAATTCTTCAAGCTCGTCAACATCTCTTGCAACCATGCCCGTTTTAGCGAGCATTAAGTTAAATGGCTTGTCGCCAAGATTTTCGCAATAGTAAATAATAGGTTTTTGTCTTGCGTATGCATAGCCACATTCCCAAAGCGTGCCCATGTCTTTATAATCTGTAATTGCAACAACTAAGTCTGCTTCATCGATCGACTTACAATTGTTGAGTAAGACTTGAGTCATGTGGTCTGTTTCTTTACCAGCTTTAAAGTCTCCGCCCGCAGTTCTGGGATTGAAAACATCAAGATATTTATGTCTTTCGAGGAAAGCTCCAATACGAGTATGTTCCTCTTCCTGAGCAGGATTAAACCAACCTCCTGCAAAATATAATCGTTTTTTCATATTAGCTCCTTATTCTATTATATAGATAGTTGAAATATCGATAATTTTGATTTGTCCATTTATAAATATGTTTTGAGTCCTTCGTCTTAAAAAATCGAGAAGACTCAAATAATCGTTTAAGCAAATCTTTGTCTTGTGTTACGTTTTCAAATAAGTAAGCAACAAGGTGATAGTCACGTTCACTCTCATCTTTTCCTGAGCCAGGAGCTGTCGTAAACCATAAATCTTGAAAATTCATATTTCGAAGATAATGACATCTCACGATTTTCATTAAATCTTCGAATGAACGAGTCTCATTTTCAGATGTATTGACAGTTCTTTGCTTAACTTCACGATACATAAATTTATTCAAAAATTCATAAATTTTGTATAAAAAATCTTTGTTTGAATCGACACTATTATTGTAAATCGTGTTCCCTGTAAGTGTCACATATCGAAAAGATTTCGTCGGTTGATAGTATTCGATGTGATAACGTTCATTCTTGATGTAGTACTTTGTTGAATAGTCGTCAATGATTTGTTGTCGAAAAAGTATTCGAAGTCCTGTTCCAGAAAAACTAAACTCACAATACGCGTCGTCTTTAAATAAGTCAAGAAAATATTGTGCTCTATCGTCGACTGAAGAAACGTCGTTCGGAACAGAAAAGCAATGATCGATGTCTATAGCACAAATGTTGCTCGCTTGAATTGAGATGCCTATTCCAGCATACGAACTAATGTCCGCACACTGGAATAAGTCTTCGAAATTGACGAAGTCGTTTACGTCATTCGGTTTTGCTGGAGTGCCATCAACTTTAAACGGACGTTTGTTACTATCAACAAGACAGTACTTGAGGTTCGAGAAAATAATCTGACTGTTTGACAGTCTGTCGATGACTTCCAACGCGTTCATATTTTACTCCGGAAGTTCCAACATTCTCACTCTCTTCCAGGAAATGAGATTTTTCCAATTGGAAGTCGTGTCGTCCTTGTTGACCGTTGTGCTTGACTGACAGTAGATTCGCATACCTACGAGAATATCGAGTGCATCGACCAAAGTCTGAGAGTTCATAAAGTACTCTTTGTCAAGAATTGGTTTGTCTTGCTCGCTTCCTTCAAATTTGAGCATATCGGTCGCAAATCTTCTTACGGAAGCTTCATCTTTTAAGACGTAATATAAGAAGACTTTGCGTCCTTTCGTTTTCTTCAAATCAAAGAATTTGCCGTTTTCGTCAATACCGAGACCGTCTTCAACAACATTGAGTTGGAATGCTACCATCGGCATGTGCGACGATTTCGATTCTTTGAGTTCTGCTTTCTCAACTTCAGTAAGATAATAACCGTCCGGAAGTTCAGTAAAAGGCGTGCTTTCCGCAGTTACATCACTGAGATCTGCTTGACCCAGGATATTGTCGAGTGCTTTAAAGATGCTGTTCATGTCTTTTTCGTTTGCCATTGTTTTGAATTCTCCTTATTATTTTTGATTTTTAAGTGCCGTGAGCTTTGCTTTAATTGCCGCAAGTTTGTCGATGTTTGATACAGGTTTCTGTTCTATGGGTTGTTCAACTTTCGGTTGTTCGACTTTCTGCTGTTCAACTTTCGGATTTTCGTCCGGTTCAAAAGGCGGCTCGTCTGTCTTTTCTACAACTTCTTCAGGCTTTGCAGAAATAGTAACGATCGTTGCAATCGGTTTCTGTTCGTATTCTTCAACTGTGACTTCTGGCATAGGCGCAGGTTTAACTTCTTTTTTCTCTTCTTTCTTTTTCGGATTAGGAATGCCGAGCGACTCATTGAGTTTTTCTTTAAACGTCTTTGCTTTCTTTTCTTCAGCAATATCTTGTTCAAGTCCAATGACTTTTGCAAATTCGCTGAATTCAAGTTCGATATCGTGAGGTACTTTATCTTCGTCAAGACCTCTCGCAATACCAAACTCGTTTTCTTTTGGAACAACAGAGAGGTAACGTTTCTTGAGAATTGTGCCATCGGATTGTTCTTCTGCTTTTAAATAGCATCTTAAGCAATAGCGAAGTCGACCTTCGATCATATCCAACACTTTGTCAGGTATTCTGTTGCTCGGAGCATATTTCGTATGTTCAACACCTCTGCGATCTTTTGTGACGAATGTGATGCCGTGCGTGATGAGAATAATGTTTTTGTCTTTTCCGAGAAGTTTTGAGATTTCCAAGAAAAATTCGTTTCTTGTGATGTCGTAACCTTTGCCATAACCTACATCGGAAATGTGTTCAATCTTCGTACGAGTGCAATATTCATATTCACACCACTTAAACATATCTTCAAGCAAGTCAACAACAATTGTCTCATAGTCGTCATAAGGTTGAGCGAATGCCGCCTTAGCTTCTGCCCACGAACTTACTTGAGCGTGAGCTTTAGGATCTGCTCCGAAATCTTCAAGCCATTCATAGTTGCCATCAGTCGTGATGAAGAAAGGCTTTGGTGCTTTGCTTGCGAACACAGATTTACCAACACCTGGTTCGCCATACAGTAACATGCGAATTCTTTTCATTTTGGTTTCTCCTTAAATTTTCTTGATTCCGTCGAATTTTTTATTAACAAAGTCGACGACACTTTGCTTGGTAACTCTTTGATACATCACTTTCAACGATGTTGCTGCATTTTGAATGTCGAAAATTGTGATGTCTTTTGTCTTAGGATCGTTTTGACATTCGATAAAAATATTGATTATCGGAATGTTGAAACAAACCTTTCGCTTTGGGTTGACTTTCGAATTGATGTGAAACGACTGTTTAGCAGTATGACGAGTCTTTCTTGCACAAGTTGAGAGACTTACAACCATTTCGTTTTTCTCTTGGTCATATTCAACTTTATACTTATTCTTCATCATCTCTAATATCGTATCACTCATAATCTTACTGTTGTTTGCTGGCATTGTCCACCTCCTTTTCTTTCACGAATGTTTTCCAATACGTTTCAAGAAGATTTGTATCAACAACATACCATTGTTCAAGTTCTTTGAAAAACTCTTCCTTGGTCTGTGAAGTTGTCGCTAATAAGCAATTCTTAAAAATTGAATATTTATTCAAAATATTCAAATCGAGATCTATTACTCTCATATCAAGAGCAACACAAGGTCTATGATCTTCAAACCGTTCTTCGTCTTCATTCCATACTCTATCAGAGATATCGTAAATTGCTTCAGCTCCCGGAGTTCGATAGAAAATGTCCCAGAAGTCGGACTTTCCATATTGACCTTTTGCTGCACCACAATTTATAAAAAACAATCTGTTGTCGACAATGGTTTGAGCCATATCAGCCATAATTTCGAGATTGGCAATATAATTGTTTACAAACGTCATATTGATATCTTCTGGCAAGAACTCGTGGTAGTTAACGAGAGCTTCGTCGTTAATTTCATATTCTTGCTTTGTACGTTGAGTGAATTGAAAATCAGTCTCACCTTTTTTCTGACGAATTCCTGTTTTACGAAGATTGATAATCGCAATCTTTACAACTGGAATATCAGGAAAGTTGCATTTCAATTCAAATATATATCGATAAAGCTGATCAAGATAATTATCCCAATCGGGAATTTGAGTAGACGTCTTATAGTCGACGATTATGAAGCCTTTCTCTGTTGTTATAAGCAAATCAATGATGCCAACAAAGTTATGGCCTTCTTCAAGAATTTTCGACTTAAGCTTACCACTCAAATAAATTTCGTGAGTTTCGTCAAGAAGTTCGAGCTTTTCACCTGTTTGAGGGTCAGTCAACAATTTGTCAAGTAACTCTTCTTTATGCTTCATATAGCCGTGGACCATAGACTCTGCAAGTACTTGGTCGCGATTATACGTATCGACTTGCTTATATGCCGCATTTTCATTCCAGAACTCAGTAAGGTCTTCTGTATTGTGTTCGATACCCCAATGTACTGCAGAACCGATTGTCAACGCTGTTTTCGGAACTTTTTTGTAAATGCCGACATCGTAAATCAAATGATATGACATCGGACAAGATAAAATACAGCTTAATTTTGAATGAGAGAGTTTCATTGTTTAAATACTCCTTTGTCGCAAAGCTCGTGCATTGTAAACCAATTGTCCGCGTCATCCAAATCACTATCATATTTATAGTTTACGCAAAATACTACATTTGCTTTAAACATGCTTTTAATTTGCATTTTTGCGAAAATCTTATTTACAAATTCGGTTGTATCTTTTTTATTGCCTTCAAATTTTTCGATATCGGTAATAACAGAATCACGTTTAATACCACAAGCAACTTTATAAACATCTGGCTTTGTATTCTCAACAATATCTTTATTTTCTGGTGCGTTAAAGAGTCTGTCGAGTCTATGATATTTCTTTCCGCGAACCATAGCAATCCACCAATTAAAGTCATATCCAGTAAACTCAAGTACACGTGTATCAGTAATAAAAGAAATAACACAATCGTCGCTTGTAACTTGCTCTTCAACTTTCTGATCTTCAAAAAACAATCTCATATTTTTGAGTGGTCTTTCAAAAATTTTTTCGGAAGAGTCAATGTACATAGTGACGGTTGTGTTCGGATCTTGCTCAGTTATAAATTTTTGCATAAATTTGTAATTGAGCTTGCGTTTTGCGTTAATAACTGTTTCGTCCATTTGAATTATCTCCTTAAGTTTATTTATTTTATAGATATATTATATCACATTTTTTCTTAAAAGTAAACTATTTTTAATACCTTTTTGAAAAATTTTTGAAAAAAGTTTACTTACTTCAAAATGATGTATGAGATGTCTCTTTTTGATAGCGCAATATTAAATTGAGGCAAATCAACAACATTGTTGCTGTCGTCCATTTTGATGACGAGTTCTTCCTTTATGCGTTCGAGCATCTTTTCAGATGTCGAATTTATGCTTAAAGGTTTCTTATTTGACCTAAAATAAATTTTAAGTTTAAATTGTTTCTTCATATTATTCTCCGTTTCACAGTTTGAATCAGGTTAAACAA
>ERZ808278.358-NODE-358-length-32830-cov-13.555423_pt1 | contig 32830 bp, 36 predicted proteins | sample MGYA00521239_ERZ808278 | MGnify/ENA primary metagenome ERZ808278 (study PRJEB31516, sample SAMN03275600) | gut metagenome | biome: mammalia-associated habitat; material: feces | host: Papio cynocephalus | place: Kenya | collected 2012-07-17 ... | reverse complement strand
GCCTGATACGCGAGAGGTCACTGGTTCGATTCCAGTTACATCGACCACTTTATAAATAAAATTTAATTCTCTAGAAAAGGGTATACAATTGTATACCCTTTTTGCTTTTTTACTACCAAATAAAGATGTGTTATACTGATTTTAGAAAAACTAAGTAGAAAGGGGAATAAAAATGTTTAATAAAAGAATTAATTTAACTGTATCTAAAGACGATTACGAAGTTTTGGATAATGAATTTGTCAAAACTGCATCAGAAGTTGTGTTACCTGACGGATATGAGTTTGATCCTGATTTTTTATATATAAAAGTAAGAGCAATATCAGCTGGGGAATATTATTCTTGCAATAAAAATGGGGATTTCTTTCCTGAAGAACAATTAAAAGCAAATTATAAAACTTTTTTAGATGCTCATGTGTTTAAAAATCATGAAAATAAAGAAGTTGAAAAAGCAATCGGGGACGTAATGGATGCAGTTTGGAATGATGAAATGAAATATGTAGAACTTTTCATTAGAATAAATCGTAAAGTTGCACCAACAATTGTGGCTGGTTTTGAAAAAGGCTATATGACAGATGTAAGTATGGGGTGTAGGGTTGACCATACAATCTGTTCTATATGTGGAAACTTAGCTAAGACCCCAGCCCAATACTGTCAACACATTCGTCAACATAAGCACGAAATCTTAAATGACGGACGTAAAGTTATGGAGATAAATATCAGTCCAAAGTTTCATGACATATCTGCTGTTTTAAATGGTGCAGATCGTACAGCAAAAATGACAGCTATGTATGTTTCGAATGAAAAGAAAGCAGAATTAGAAAAAGAATGGGGTATGAACAAAGTGGCTAGTTCTTCACAAAATTCCAATACAAGTGAAAGATTTGAGGATTTTTTAAGTCAAAAAGAAACTCCTGAGCAAATAGCTATGCAAAAAGTGGCTTCTGCTTATTGTATACAAGAATTTGATACTCCACTTTTTGAAAAAAGAGCGTCAACTATGTCTACAATGGAAAAAATAGCAGAGATTAAGAAAAAAATAAAAGGAAATGTAATTGGTGTAGCTCAAAATATGAAACAATTGAAGGACAATGATTGTTGTTGCGAACAAATTGAAAGAGATTTATCTTCAAAAGCTGTTATGAGTTTAGAACAAATGGATTCTTTAGGCAAAAGAATATGTGAAATAGCTGATGAAGAAAGAATAAGTCCAATAAAAATTTTAAATACATTTTTTAAATTGTCAGCTATTAGTGGAAGAATCTTTTCACCATCAGAAACTGTAGGATTAATGAAAAGAGTAAACAACTGTAGAGATACGTCAACTGCGTTAGCAGAACCATGCTTTTCAGACGGTGATAATAGATCATTAGTTGAAAAAATATTCTCTCAAGTTGGTACTTGTTCACAAGATTCACTAGGATTAAACGGAATAACTGAGATTCTAGGTAAAATCTTTGGTGGAATACATCAAAATCCAGGCTTTAGTGTGCCTGATAGTCAAGCCATGCCAAAAGGTAGAATAATAATAATGAGAATGTCATCACCAACAATTAATGAAAGACCAATCGAACAACCAACAATAATAAGAAGAGTAATTAAACTTGCTAACGAATTAAACAACGATGACTTTGAAAAACTTGCTAATACAAGAGACAATGAAGTAGCACAAGTCTATGATTATGATTTTTATACTAATTCACCAACAACTGTAGGTTCTGCGATAGAAAAGATAGCATATTCAACATATTTGGATGAAATGAAAAAATATGTTGAAAGTCAAGACTATAATTTTGACAAATCTTATTATTGCGATGAACTTGAAAAAGTTGCATTCCAAAGACCTTTAATATTTTCAACAGTAACACCTGCGATACTTGGTTTAAGCTATGCTAAATATCAAGGTGTTAAGGCTAGAGAAGGACAACCATTGTCTACTACAGAAAGATTTACAGCAGAAAATCCTGAAGCAACAGCAGCAGGAGCAGCAGTAGCTGGATATTATGGTACAAAAGCAGCTAGAGGAATAAAAAATGCCTTCGCACTCAATGCTCAAAATGCTAAAAAGGCTAGAAGATTGAGATACAAACTAGCTAGTGATGAATCTTTAATAGACAGTTGTTTAAATATGGAAAAAGTTGCTAGTATTGATAGTCAAGCTAATTTTAATGACTTAGATATATTTAAAAATGAAGACATAGACAATATACTTAAAGAAGCTGGATACTCAGACAAAGATATTTACAATACTAAATTAGCTACTACTTTATATGCTTATGAAAGACAAGACGTTTGTGATGATATTCTAAAAGAAGCGAAGCTTAATTACGACGACGTTGAAAACTTCTTAAAAATAGCAGTGGATTATGTTGAGAGTAAAATGTAGGAGGAATGATTATGGAAAAACAAGCAGGTATAAAAAGTACAGCAAAAAGACTTGGTAAATCTTATATTGACGCTTTATCAGGCAAGAAAGTAATTGAATTGAGTAATATATTAACTGAACACCCTGAACTTTCAAGAGATACGCATAGTGCTATGCGTTGGAATGAGCTTAGTAAGGATTTAGGAAAAAGACTTATTAAAAAACATACTAGTAATATTAACGAATATAATGATGCTATTAATAAAATAAAACAAGCTCCAAGAAATCCACGCAACAAAGCTTTTAATGAATATGTAGATAAATATATGGATCACTTAAATTCTAAGATTGATGCTAGTAAGCAAGGCTTAGATGATGTTAATAAAACTCTTAATCGTATAGATACTATGAATGGACATTTAAAAGATAGACAAAGTGCATTAGATTTAGAAAGAGACATAGCTTTAAAACAATTACCAAAAGAAAAACGTAAACATGTAGCAGCAGTTGGAGTTACTAGTTTAGGTGGAACAATAGCAGTAACTCAAGGGTTGAAGAAAATCAACGAAAAATTGGAAGCTAAACAACAAAAGAAAGAAGCCTTCGATTTATTAGATAACATGCATATGGAAAAACAAGCAGGTGTCACAGGCAAAATAAAAAAAGGTGCCTCTAGATATGTAGATTTGCTTACTGGAAAAACTGCAAGACAAATGCAAAAAACTGTTAAAAAAGCTCCTAACAAAATGAAGGAATATGAAAATAGAGCAAATAAATTGTTTAAAGATTATCATCAATCAAAAATTGATTTAGATAAAGAATATAGTTATTTTAGAAACTTACCACCTTGGCAAGTTGTGGCTCCTGAAAATATTAAAGGCATGGAAGACACTATTAATAAATATAGCAAAATTAGAAAAGATATAAATGATGAAATACAAGAAGTTAGTAAAAAAGCTCAAAATTTAAGAAAAGATTATGAGCATGCCCAAGAAAATGTAAAAAAAGAAACTAAAAAACATAAAATTGCTTTAGGCGGTACAGTTGGTATCGGTGGAGTTGGTTTAGGAGGTTATGCAATGAAAAAACATTATAACAAAGAAGCTTTCGATTTATTAGATAATATGTTTATGGAAAAATTATCATCTTTAGATAATTTTTCAGGTGACAAACCTTCTATTGATTATAAAAATTTAGAAGTAGACCCTGAAACAGGTAAAGTTAAATTGCCTTGGAATGAATCTCAAGTAGTATCTAGGATTAAAGTGAATAATCCAGCTACGGGTAAACCTATAGTTATGACTACTTACAAAGATGCATACGAGATTTTAGATGATATGTATATGAAAAAAACAGCGGGTGTGTTAACAGGCGTAGCGAATACTCCCAGGCTATATTACCAAAAGAATAGGTAAAACTTTTGGTAAGTTTGGTAGTGGAGGAAGAAGTGGTATGGGTGGTGTTGGTGTAGGTATGCCAGGAGCTAGTGGTACAGGCATTGTACCACAAAAAGCTAGTATGCAACTACATAATGTTATCCCAGCTAAAAATAAAGTTTCTAGTATTAAAGGAACATTAAGTCTAAAGAAGACAAACAGAATAATAAACGTATAAAGGAGGGGGAAAGTATGGCTAGTTTCAAAGAACAACTAAGAGAAGAACAACGTCAAAACTTAGCAAAGTATTATAAAACTAGTCCTGAAAATATTACTGATAAAGACATTGATACATACAAAAAAGAAAGTAACAAGTCAATGAAAAGAGGTTTAGGAGCAGGTGCAGCTTTGACAGCAGGACAACAAATCATAAAAAACACTGCTCCTAAAGGTTATATCAGTGGTAGAAGGAAACTTTATCATAGTACTGAAGCAAGCAACGTAAACAAAATAAAAAAAGAAGGTCTTAAAGCCTTTGGTAAAAATGATGCTAATGCTGCGTTTACTAATGCAGTACTTTATCAAGGCAGGAAATTTGGTCTTATAAAAGATGAACCCGATAAGGCATTATATATGGGCAAAAACAAAACTGTTGCTAAGAGTTCAGGTAAAATGAAAAGAAAATCAATATATTCAGGCGGAAAACACAAGGTTTTAACAGCAAGTATCCCTTATGATGAATATAAAAAGCTAAAACACGTTGATAATCCTGAACTTTTAGGCGCTAAATCCCTAAGACAATATGTGAAAACTCACAGAGATTTAGATACTAAAGTTAAGGAGGCTTTAGGTGGTAAAGGAAAAGCGAAAGCTAACATAATAGATGATGTTGTTAGAGCTGGATCATATGGCTTTGTTGGTAAAAATACAAAGGTTTTACCACATGATTTATCAACAAAATATATTAAAGGAGCCGAAGGTTATGTTAAAAATTCACCTAAAGAAGTACTAAGATACATGAAAAAACATCCAACAAGACTATTAAAAGGGCTTGGTGCTTATGGATTAGGTGGAGCAACTCTAGCAGGCGGTGTTAAATTGATAAATGATAATCGAAAAACTGCAAATAAACTTAGAAGTTTAGAAGAATTAAGAAAAAGAGAAAATAATAAACAAGCTTCTGCTGTTTTAGACAAAATGTATATGGAAAAAACAGCAGGACCTATAGGTGACTTTGTAAATGACATAAAAGATGCATTCACACCTAAGCAACCAGCTAATCCTAATCCACAACAAGGTGTGAAGTTCAATCCTGACAATCAAACTCCTAATGACATAAAAAAATATATACAAAATAATTATAATGCTTCAAGAGATTTCTATAGTAATGAACTTGGCATTGATAATCCTAAATATCTTCATGATGATTCTTTTATCAATGCATTAGATGCAGCAGAACAAAAATATGGTAAAGGTTTTATGGATTATTATGGAGATGATTTCTATAATAGTGTAGAAAATAGCTTATTACCTAAACAAAATAAGCAAGCTTCTGACATTTTGAATGATATGTATATGGAAAAACAAGCTGATGTAATGCAAACTCTTAGAAAAACAGGCAAGAAGGTGAAGGCTAAAACTTTAGGAAGATATGTAGATTTACTTCGTGGTGATACTTTGCTTAAAAACAAAGCAACAAGAGAAGGTACTCGTAATTTGCTAAATGAACTAAATGATAAGAGAGATAGTTTAGGTAAAACTATAAATGAATTACAACAAAATTATAATAAAGCTAATGAAGAATACAGAGCTTTGGACAAAAGTTTAAATAAATTAAAAAAACATAATAACTTAGATGCTCTAAAACAAGAAATAGGAAACACTAAACAAGTTGTTACTAGAGCTGAACATGATTTGAAAGATATGCAAAATTCTTTTGGTGATTTTTTAAATCAAAAGACTAAAGATAAGTTTATAAAGAGTTATCAAATTGATTTAGACAACGCTAACAAAGCTCATAGCGAAGCTAAACAAAACTTCGCTAATGCTAAAAACGATTTCTTTGCAAAACAAAATACACTTAAATCACAATTAGATCAAGCTAATAAAGAAATCGAAGCTCAAAGAGCGATGCTTAAAGATAAAAGACAAGAAGTTAATGGATTGATAACAAATATAGACAAAACAAACAATAAACTTAAAAAAGACAATAGAGCTTATGGTGCTGAAAATGCGAAGCATTTAATGACATTAGGAGGTACAATAGGGGCGACTGTGTACGGCATTGACAAGGGAAAAAATGCCATTTATGATAAAATTAAAGGTAAAGAAGGGGGTAAGTAAATTGAATAGACAACAATTAAAAGAATATATTTTAGAAAAACAAGCTGGTTCTTATGATAGTTATAACTTAAATAACCCAGCTAATGGTGGTAGTCAATATATGAATCATTATTATGGAAGTACTTCCAACAAACCACAAGCACCTTCCGTAGTAGGCAAAGAAAAACCTGTTTTAAGAGGGGATTATCTTGCTAATTCAGGTCAAAGTACATATGGCTATATAACTAAACATGATAATGTTTTTACTAAAAATAAAAAAGAAGCTATTGATAAAGCATATAATAGCAGAAGAGTTAACAAATTGGTTAATAAAGATATGTATAAGGCTAATATGAGTTCTATTAAAGACCAACCAGGTAAAAAATATTATATAGATAGTTATGTAACAAAAAATAGAATGAGTCCGAAACATCCTGAGGCAGACCCTGCAAAAAGAAAAAGTTCTTTCAATTTTACCACTAAAGAAGGTGGCATAGACCAAATTAATGGAGAAAGTGCTGTTCGAGACAGAACAACTCCACAACAATTCCAAAGAGAATTAAGAACTGATTATCATAAACAAACAGCTGCTAAAAGACAACAAAGTGTTGATATGAAAAATCCTAAAACAACACCTTTTGTAGGCACTAATACATCATCTTCTACAAAAGCAAAACAATCTAGTAAACAAGTTCCTGCTTTAGAAGCACCTAAAAGACCTGCTATAGATGAACTTAAAAGAAGAAATGATATGGCTAAACAAACTGCTCAAAGTCCTTATAAATCAAAACCATCAATGGATAATCAATATAACGGAAGACCTAACTTCCAAACTAAGGGCGAACCAAAGACAGTAAGTGAAACTAAGAGACCAGCTAAATCACCTAAACAACTACCTGTTCAAGCGCAACCTAATTTCCAAACTAAAGGTGAACCTAGAACAGTAAGTGAAACTAAAAGACCTACTAAATCACCTAAACAATTAGGCGCTCCTCAAAACCAAGTGAATACTAGAAACTTAGAAGAATTAGCTAAATCTAGTAAATCTAGAAAACAATCTTATAGATTAAAAAATGGCAAAGGAGAACTTTGGGATAATGCTAAAGTTAAAGCAAGATTATCTCAATCAAATGGTAGTGCTACAAATAATACTAGTGTAAGTGGGGCAAATAGAAGTAGTATATCTTCTAATTCAGAAAGAGGATTAAGTCGTACAAACAAGCCTTCGGCTCAACAAAGAAGTGATATGGCTAAACAAACTGCTCAAAGTCCTTACAAATCAAGACCTTCTATGGATAATCAATATAATGGAAGACCTAATTTCCAAACTAAGGGTGGACCAAAAACAGTAAGTGAAACTAAAAGACCTACTAAATCACCTAAACAACTACCTGTTCAAGCGCAACCTAATTTCCAAACTAAGGGTGAACCTAGAACAGTAAGTGAAACTAAAAGACCTACTAAATCACCTAAACAACTACCTGTTCAAGCGCAACCTAATTTCCAAACTAAAGGTGGACCAAAGACAGTAAGTGAAACTAAGAGACCTAGTAAGCCACCTAAACAAGAAATTGTTAGAGCGCAACCTAACTTCCAAACTAAAGGTGATCCTTATTTTAAATTTAAATCAGGTGGAAGCTCAAGTAAAAGCAAACCTGTAACAATGTTACCAGCAGTAGCTGAAAAAGCTGAACAAGCTAAAAATGCTAGAAAATTAGGCAGAGCAGGTAAAGCTGGACTTGCAGCTTTAGGAGTTGGAACAGTTGCAGCAGCAGGTAAAATGATACATGATAGACATAAACAACAACAAAATCAAAAATCAGCATCTAATATATTAGATGAAATGTATATGGAAAAAACAGCAGGTTCTTACGATACTTATAACTTAAATAACATAAATACTAACGACACTGCTAAACAATATATGGATTCTCAGTATGGTAAAGTTAGACCTGACCCTAATTTCAGATTAGAAGGTGGACCAAAAACAGTAAGTGAAACTAAGAGACCACCTAAACAATTACCAGCATTACCTACCTCAGTATCTGATACTAAAACTAATCCTAATAAGAAAAAATTAGTTAATGGAGACCAAACTTATAGATTTGCCCAACCAGGTAGAACTAATAATCCTAACAAAAAGAAATTAGTTAATGGAGATAAGACTTATAGATTCCCTGAAGTAGGTAGAAGTAATGAAACTAAAGGATTAAAAGGTTTAGCTAGCAAATTAAAAAATGTTGATACTAAGAGCATATTAAAAGGTGCTGGTAAAGCTGGTATCGCAGGTGTTGGTGTTGGGCTTGGTACTTATGGTGTTAGTAAGTTAATCAATGCTAACAGAAATAAACAACAACAAAATCAATACCAAGATTACGAAAGAACAGCTTCTGATGTTTTAGATGGATTATACAAACAAGCTATAATAAGCAGTCCAAGTGGAGCTTCAGGATTATCAAATGCAGTTAATGCAGTTAGTCCTTTTGCTAAAGCTTCATTAAAAGATGCAACATCAACAGCTACGACTGCTGCAATACCTCAGAATCCAGCGACTACTCCATCTATCGTTCCTTCTACTATTCCTAATGGAGGCGTGGGTACTACTACACCAGCTATGAAAACTACAGCTAATTCTCCTACAGTGTCAACTACTACAAAACAAGCAGAACAAGTGATAGATGATTTCGAAAAAGCATTAGAAAAATGTGCAAGCGAAACTTTCGGAAAAGAATTACAACCAAAAGACAGTGAATATATGGCAAATAAGAGACTTTATGTAGATTTATTTAACAGCCCAAATATAAACTGGTAATACAATAAAATAAAAAGTGTATTGAATGTCAATCCTCTTTAGTATATAATGAACTTGTAACAAAATATTATACTAAGGGGGATTTTTATATGTTTGACATCAGTATAATACAAACATATTTAGCACCCATAGTTGTGGGAATTTGTTTCTGCGTTGGTTACATACTTAAAAACTCTTTTAAGAGTTTAGACAACAAATATATCCCAGCTATAATGGGTGTGCTAGGTGTGATATTAGCAGTATGGATTGAAGGACAATTCACTGCTCAAGTGTTACTTATGGGGTTAATAAGTGGATTAGCTTCAACAGGTTCACACCAATTATTCCATCAACTTAAAGACAGTTTAGATGTTAAAGATGATGAAGAATAACAAAAAGATACTAGCTAAATTGCTTTAGCTAGTATTGAACCTTAGTAAATAAATATCGGAGGGGAAATTATGAAAGAAGCAAGAGAATTAAGAGTGAATGATAATAATGGCAACACATTATTATATGCAGACCTTAGTGGTAACGTATTAGTAGAGGCACATAGTTTAAAAATAAAAGATAAAGATGGTAATGTGAAATGTAGTATAGGCGATGACGGTATTGTATATAAAGGTACTAATGATAAAGTTTCAGATAGCCCAAAAGTCATTGTAGGAGATGCAAGAGACGACATAAAAAATGATATAGATTATTGGCAAGCTAAAATAAAATCACTTGGAGATACGATATCAGGGCTTGAATATGATACACATTCACAGGTTCTAAGATGTTTATACAGTAAAGTAGAAGTTACTTTACTAGCAATAAAAAATTTAATAGATGACATAAAGAGAGAAAAGGACAATGCTATAAATTGCTTAAATTCTTGTTATGTAGACTTTTTCCCATCTTTGATAAAAATAAATGAAGAAGTCGTAGAACTTGTAACTCGTTTAGAAAACTATGCTAAATGGGATTTAAACATTGATAGAATGCACAATATAGATATTCCTTCTGTTAATGAAGTTCCTAATGAAATGAAAGAAATAGTCAATAAATTAAATGCTAGACTTGAAGATATTAGAGCTTTTGGTGATAAAGAAAGACCTAAAGTAGCATTAAAAATAAATAGTTTAGTTGTAAGCTTAGAAGATCTACAAGCCCAATATAATTTATTAGTTTCAGCGAAAACTATGTATAACTAGGAATGGTGATATGAAATGACACATGATGAAATGGATAAATTAGTAAAGAAAATGACTTTCAAAGAGTTTAAAGCTTTCTGTAATGAAAGAGCTTGTGATGGACAATGGGATTTTATGGAGGCACTTGTTTATAGTTCTATTGTCTCAGACATTAATAAAATAAAGAAAAAATACTTAGGATTTATACCTTCAAAAAGAAAGACAGAAAAAGCTAGAGAAGAAGCTTGGCAAAAAGTAAAAAATGGTGATTGTAGTATTTTAGATAAGGAGAATTAAATCATGAATGAAGTTATTAAAATAGAAATACCTAGACAACAAGACAATGGCTTTATTTACATACATTTAGACGAAGATAAAACTATACAAGTTAGTAGAGATGTATTTCTTTCACTAACAATAGATGATTTGCTTAAGAGAGTAGAAAAAATAGATAAAGTCTTAGCTAATGAAGATATTGAGTCGAAAGTATCCTTAGCTAAAGAAGAAGAACCTAAAAAAGACGAACTTGAAGAATGGATAGAAAGAGTTAAAAGTAGAATATTAGATGCAAAAGTTATTTCAATGGAAAACCAAGAAGACAATGATGTATATAAATTTGCTTTAGTATCTTCAACTTTTTATAGTTTTAATGATATTATCTGGAAAGTTGAAGAAAGATATAGAAAATTATCTTGTAGATTCGTATCTAATTATAATTTTTATTTAAACAAAATATTGTCTTCTTTAAATGAAGATTTAAAGAAATACAAGGTAAGTATTTCTTTAGTAGATACACATATCATTGATAATTACACAGCGAATCATTTAGGAGAACCAAAAATTACAATGTATTGCTTTGTTAATTTACCTAAACAGGCAGAGGAAGTAATACATTCTTCATCAGAGTGTTATGCAAAAATATATAACTACGAAAATTATGGTCAATATGGTCATACTGTTACTTTAAGGGAGTTAATAAGACTATTAACAAACAATAAAGATAGTAAAATTAATAATTTTTGGAAAGAACAAGAATTATCAAAAATAATGGAAAGGGGGAACAAAGAATGAAGAAAATGAAGCTTAAAAATGGAGACAAAAAGTATAGAATAAAAAGAAATGATGTTAAGTTTGATAAAGACGTTAATAAAATACTTAAAAAACTTTCTAAAGCAAGCCGAGAAACGTTTTACCAAGTGCCATCTAATATAAGCAAACAACGTCTTGATGAAGCTTTCGATAAAATGAATAAACAATCAATGAAGGATATAGCTGAAACCATAATAGAAAGAGATAAAACGATAGAAGATAAAGAAGAAAGAACTAAACTTTTCTTCGATACAGAGTTTACAGGACTTCATAAAGATACTAGCTTAATTAGTATTGCTATTGTATCGGAGTATGGAGATAAGTTCTATGCAGAGTTTTCTGATTATAAAAAAGAGCAAGTAGATTCTTGGATAAAAGAAAATGTCATAGATAACTTAAAATATAATAATTCAGATAGATTTTTAAGTATTTCTTGTTTAGATAAAAAATATATTTATAATGTAAAAGGAAATACAGATGAAGTTAAGCATCAATTAATTAATTGGATGCTAAATATCTATAAAAATCATGACTTTAAAAAGTTAGAATTTTGGTCTGATTGCTTATCTTGGGATTGGGTATTATTTGTAGATATGTTTGGTTCATCTTTTGATTTACCTTTTTATATTTATCCTTATCCAATTGATATAATTACAATGTTTAGAGAAAGAGATATAGATCCTGATATAAACAGAGAAATTTTTGTTTATAAAGAAGATAAACAAGGAAAACATAATGCATTGTTTGATGCAGAAACAATAAGAGATTGTTACTATTTATTAAAAACTATGGAGGTGTAGTAAATCGTGTGTAAAATGTGTGATAAGATAATCGGAATACCAAGTGATAAGAAAGCATATGTAAAACTTTTCGATTGGGAAAAAGACAGAGATAAGTTAAATGATGCTGAATATTTCGAAATGGAAATGGGTGTAAACCACGAAGAGTACACAAAAGAACCTTATGCTACTATAAGAACTGAAATAAAAATAGAAAGTACTGAGTTGGTGTATGGTAATTCAGTATATATTAAATACTGTCCTTTCTGTGGACGTAAATTATATAGAGAGAACGTTAAAGAATCAGATTATTTAACTACGTTAAATCAAGTAAAAGACCTTGTTACAGAAGTAGAATTAAACATAGCTCATAAAGCAATGACTAAAAAAGAACTCGAAGATAAAATGCCTATCGTTCGTAAACTAATAAATATAGAAAACTTAATAGAACAATGCAGAAGTGATATTAGGGAGGGGTAAATATGCAATTTAAAGAAGCGCTAGAATTGATGATTAACAAAAATGCTAAAGTTAAATTACCAGCATGGGGAGGTTATTGGTGCTGGGATAAAGAAAAACAAACTGTGATGATGCACTGTAGACCAAAAGATACCGATAAAGGACAAGGACCTGTGCTAGACATAAGAGAAACACAAAGAGTTGAATATACTCTTGATAATATATGCTCTGACAAATGGATAATAGCTGACGAGAAGAACTGTCCTGTTTTAGGTGGTGTAGCTACTTTTGATTTTCAAACAGCGCTTAAATATTTAAAACGTGGTTTAACTTTAACTAGATTAGGTTGGAAATATTTAGATGTTAAAGAAGTGTATCTAAGATATAATAACGACGAAGAAAGTTTTACAAGTTATATTGTATACAATAATGGAGATAAACAAACGAAATATTATGATGAAATGCCAGTATCAGATATGATGGCAGATGATTGGTGTTTTGCAAGTTGCGAAGATGAAGTAGTGGGAGGTAAATAAATGAGAGAGTTAAGTACTATTCAAAAAAGAGAAAAATTAAATGATGTATACGCAGTAGATGAAAAAGGACCAGGGGGAGCTAATCACAAATATGCAATAAAATATGATTTATATCCTGTTGGAGAGCCTAAAAAGACTATTGACTTAATAGAAATACAAATGCAATGTGGACCAAGAAATGAAGAAAATTCACAACATGGTGTTATAGATAGTGACTTATTAGAAATCGTAAGAGATAGACTAAAATCATTCCAAGAAGGACCATTTGCAACAAGAGAAAATGCTTGTGCTTTAACTCACATAGAAGAAGCCTTGATGTGGTTAAATAGAAGAGTCGAAGATAGGATAGAAAGAAATGTATTAGGTACAAATAATAAATAAAAATAATTAGGGGGATAAAGTTATATGTCTAAAAAGGTGTTTTTAGGAGGTACTTGTAATGAAAGTACTTGGAGAGATAGATTAATACCAATGTTAAAAATAGATTATTTCAATCCAGTTGTAGATGACTGGAATGAAGAAGCTTATCAAAGAGAACTTATAGAAAGAAGATATTGTGATTATTGTTTGTATACAATTACTCCTAGAATGACAGGAGTTTATTCTATAGCGGAAGTTGTAGACGATTCAAATAAAAGACCTGAAAAAACCATTCTTTGCGTTTTACCTTATGGTGAATCAACTGATGAAGGAGATTCAAAATTTTTCACTATAGCTCAAATGAAATCTCTTGGTAAGGTTGGAGAAATGGTAGAAAAAAATGGTGGTAAAGTTTTTGGTACTTTACAACAAGTTGCTAGTTACCTAAATAGCCAAATATGATATAATATACTTGAAAACTAATTGTATCTCTGTTCATACAGAAATAAAAAAAATATTTATTGTATTATTGGCTATACAATAAGAAAAAAACAAATTTCACAAGAACCCCATCAGAGTTCGCTCGCTCTGATGGGGTTCTGTTTTTTTATAAACATTCTTTTTTATTATCAAATTCCATTAATCTTACAAATTTTTTCTTGCTCTCAAAGTATAATCCTGTGTCATTATCATCAAATAATGCTCGGTATACTATTAAAACATTGTTTGTTATTCTTCTTGGGTGATAATATTCATTTGTTTCATCGTTATGCCAAGCACAGATATGAGGATATAATGCTTCTGTATAATGAGCATTAACACGTTCAAGTATACCAGCTGTAGCTTGATTACAAGTTATCTTTTTACCTTTATAATCAATACAATCGCCTTTTCCTATGGGTGTGCTTATACCCACAGTACAAAATAATTTTCCGTCATAACGTTTATATGTTTGAGGAATTAGAATTGTTTGTTCATCTGTATTCATTTACATTTCCTCCTTAATATCACAAACTTCCATTCTCCAGTATTGTTCTACATCAGGATATTTAACTTTATCTACAGGAGATAAGAACATAGCTCTTGGTCTGCCATATATACCTGTGCTATCGTATAAACTTCTATAAAGAACTAATTTATCTTCCTCCATTTCTTTTAAGTGGAAATATTTACCTGTCTTTTTATCTCTTAAAATAGTTTGTGGATTTTCCATCTCTGTGTGTTTTATAAAAACTACATTGTAATTAGAAAGATTTATGTCGTTACGATTTTCGACTTCTATAGGTTCGCTAATAGCCATTGTACAATATAATTTATTCTTGAAATGTTTGTATACTTGTGGTATAAGCACTTTTCTATTTTTAATCATGTCTTGTTCAAATCGTTCTTGTTTTGCTTTATTAATACTATGGATTACTAGTCTACAATTTTTATGTAGACTTATTTCAGGATTAAAATCTTCTTCAATATTATCAAAAAATCCTAGACAGCATTTTTCTTCATCTTTTCTAAAATAATCACATTTGCTACAATTACTTGGTTGTGTAAACATATAAAAATCCCCCTTAATAATTATATATTCAAAGTACTGCAAAGATATCTTTACAGTACTTTTTTACTAAGCCAATAAATTTTCAAGTTGTTCTTCTTGTTTATCAATACTCATACCTCTCATTTTTCTAGCAGCAATAATTCTATTCATTATCATAACATTCCATGATTTACTATCAATATTTATAGAGTTAGCATAATCTTCAGCATCAACAGAATTATTAATAAACATTTCAGAAAGCTTTTTAAATACTCCCTTAGCTTCCTTTAAATTTATAATATATCCTTCGTATGTTAAACGAAGTTTTCTTATTTCATCTTGTAATAACTCTTTTTCTTCTCTTAAAGCCTCTAATTCAGCTTTTTCTTTGTCTAATAAATCTCCAACAACGAAAGAATGAGCCATATTATTTATTTCCTTTTTAAGTTTTTTCTTATCTCGTTTAGTTAACAATACTAAACTGTTATTTGTTTGGATTTCTTCTTCAGAGTTGTCTATTACTTCTACGTCTTCAGGTTCTATAGTGATTGATTTTTCAGCTTCTACTTGAGCCAAAGTTTTAAATTGAGAAATTTCCTTTGTTTCTTCTTCTATTATAGCATTTTTGCTTTTTTCTTTTATTATTTCGAAGTTATTTTTAAATTTTTTATTCTTTCCTCCTTCATAAGAATGTATGACCCTATTTACATAGTAAAGTGTTATGCTATGTATCAATACTTCCAAAGTTAACCCATCTATTTGTATAGCATTTTTCATTATAGCAAATAGAGTATTAATAGTTTTTCTACTAAATCCAATACTTATATCATCACTAACTATTAATTCTTTACCTTCTTCTCTTCTTTTAACGTTAGATAATGAGTTTCTCTTTATTCTGTCTAATTCAAAGTAGCATTTTTCTCTTAATTCTTTTATTAGTTCAGTATCTCTACCGTATTCGCAAACAAATGCTGTTGAAGATTTAACTACTAGATCATAATTGATGTCCGAATCTTTTATTCTTGTCCATAATGGTTGTTTTGTTAGTATTTTATTTACTTTCTTAACTAATGTTATGTCGTGACTAAAGAATGTGATGTTGAATCTTAATGTTTGATTTTCATAATTATTTCTCATTTTTATATTCCCCCTAATGTTTTAAAAAAATTTTTTTGTTATAAAACTTGTAATAAATTTTTCCATATTGTTACTCAATGCTGTTTTTTCTTCATCTGTATAATAAGAAAACTCTTCTAGCATTTGTTGCATGATAGGTTCTATTTTCTTATTATATTTTTCAGACAAAGCTGAATATTCAGCTTTGTGTTTTTCCCCTAACACATAAAATTCCTCTCTGCTTTCATTTAAGATTTCGCTAAGTTGTCTTTTATATTTAAACGTAACATCTAACATTATATCACCTCCTTTCAAAGTTAGACGAAAAAAATACACAGAGATTTCTCTCTGTGTACCTATTTTCTATAGATATTGATTCATTTTGCTTAATATGTCGTCAATTATCTTCCATGCGTTGTTTTTGTAGTTGTCTATTGAGTTTGAATATATCATTCTCTCTCTTAGTTCTAAATCTTTGTTATCATCTATTATTTCCTTTTGTTTTCTATAAACTATTCCATCTGTTGCTTCTCTAAATTTGTCTTCTAATTCATTTAAGTCACTTTCTAGGTTATAAAAATTTATGCTTAATTCATCATTCTTTAAGCTTCTTTTTATTTCTATTTCCATGATTTTTGATATTTTACCTACTAATTCACTTACTTCTGAATTTATTTCAATTTTACCTTGTTCTAAAATTTTTTCTAATCTTTCTTCCATTTTAAATACCTCTCTTTTCTTTTTATTTTTAGAGCCTTCTGCTCTTTTATTACTTATACAAGAAAAAAAATAAGTCATAAAAATATACGCTACATTGTAGCGTATATTTTTTCTAAATCTTCTAAATCTTTCTTTCTTCCAAGACGTTTCTTCATTGTTATTATATCTTCTATTGTTTGACAATAGATTCCTTCAATGTTGTCTATTTCTATTTTCTCGATTACGTTGCCGTAATCGAATACTTCGATTTCATTACCGTCTTCTGAGTTTATTATTACTCTTTTTTGCCCTAAGGCAGAATCTAGTATTTTTCTGCCTTGTGATAATTTTACAAAATCTGCTTTTGAAACTCCTAAGTCTATATCGTGAGTTTCTTGTCTAATATCTCTCATACATAAACTTGCACCCATGCCAACCACGTATTTGTCTTGTAAATTTAATTTCTTTATTTCTTTTATAATATCTTCTTTTTTCATAATACTACCTCCTTTGTTTTATTACTTATACGCAAAAAACTGTGTAGAGAAAAATCTCTACACAGCCAATGCTATTTTATTTCATAATATACTTTTATCATATAGTAATTTTCTATTATCGTACCTAATCCCATTAATATTACAGATTCTGTTAATGGAATTCTTATTACTGCTGCTATACCAAATCCTATTAAACTTGCTACAGATTCTAATACTGCTGCTAAGTTGTCATACTTAGCTCTTTTGTTTTCTTTATATCTTTTGGATCTTATGAAACTAAGTCCAAAACCTACATTCTTTATCGTTAATATTGAACAAATCGCTTGTCCCAAGTAATACACTTTTGCATTTCCTGTAGTCATAAATATACTACATAAAATTACATAACTTACTATATCTCCTATTGCATATATTGGGAAGAATTTCATTAATTTTTCTTCGCCAACTTTGTCCCATATTTGTCCTACTAATACGATTCCACCGCATCCTATAAATGATACTAAACTTATCAGTCTACTATCTGCTGCTCGCATTGTCACTTCTTGAATTGTCGGATAGCCTATTGTGTAGGCTATGTTTGCTAGGAAAGCTCCTAACAATAATTTGTCTGCTATTACTTGTTTTACTTTTTCCATTTTTCTACCTCCTATTTTTTAAGTCCTTTCGACTTTTATTTCTCCTACAAGAAAAAATAAAAGGCAAAAAATAGCACACAGATTTCTCTGTGTGCTATTTTTTTGTATAATACATTATATTCCTAATATTTCTTCTGCCTTTTTTGTTATTCTATTTCTCATTTTATTTGTAGCTTTAGTGATATCTTTTTTTACTTGTTCTTTTTCAAGTCCTAATTTTTTACCTTCTTTATAAGCTTTTCTAGTTTCTCTTTTTATTTTAAATTCGTCTACTGGTGTGTATACAGTTGTTAGTGCTGCATATTTTCTTTGTGCAATTTGATATTTCATTACTCTAACGCCTTCTATACATTCTTCTTCCAATGCTACTACTCTTTTTATTGCTTCTAAATATTCATCTCTGTTTACTATTATATTATTATTCATAATAACCTCCATTTAAAGTCTTGCGACTATTTTATTTTATTACTTATACAATTTTTACCTTTCTTTCCAAAAATATTACAATGAATTATAATTAATTTAGAGAGGAGATGACGGTATGCAACAATTTGAATTAAAAGATTTTTTTAATCAACGTGAACTACAGGAATATGAAGCTAGAAGAATTAATGCAAAAGACATTGATACTGAAGATAATTTTCCTACGGTATTAGATAAAGTTCAAAACTTTGAAGTCATCTTAGATATAAAGAGAGGAGATGATAGTTAGTGCGAAGGTATACAATTGGTAATACAATATTCGTAAATGAAGGAACTACCAAATATGTTAATTTTTACATATTTACCCCTTCGGGTGCTGCTGAAGATTTGAAAGATTTTACAGCAAAGGTATATATTGAGAAGTTAGCAGGTAGTAAAATTAATATCACAAAAGAATGTGATATTAAGGATAACTGCGTAAGCTTTAAATTATCTCCTAAAGATACAAAAGGTGTCAAACAAGCAAGATTTGAAGTACGTCTAATATATGAAGGTGATGTATATTCTTTAGCTGGAATGATTGTTGTGAAGAAATCACTTATTAATTTTACAAATGACTCAACTAATTACTTCCCTGACTATACGAATCCAAGTTTAGATATAGATGTAGATGGTGGAGAATTACAAGAAGGTGAAGAACCTACAACTCCTGATGTACCACCTGATACTCCAGCAGAAGATGTTAAACCGCCTGATGTAGATGTAGATGTGGACGGTGGAGATTTAGACACAGTGGAAGATGTACAAGTAGATTTATTCTTAGATGGAGGTGATTTATAATGGCTATGAAAGTTGTTTTAAAGACAATACAGTTTAAGCGTGGTCCAATAGACAAGTTACCAAAGGAAGCTAAATACGGTGAACCAATATTGATCCATGATGAAGAAGGCAAATATTATCTTTATGTAGGTTTAGGAGAAGGTAAGGCTCCTGTTCTTGTTAGTGGTGCTGGAAACGATATAGACTTAACTGAAATAGAAGATTTAATAAACAAAGCTTTAGAAACTAATAATTCTGAATTGAAAACAGAGTTTGGAAAAAATATTGCAGATTTGCAAACACAAGTCGAAGAAGATATAGACGGTGCAATCGAAATCTACATAGGAGAAGATGAAGAAGAAGCTTCTAAGAGAGATTTATGGATTAATGAAAATGGCGTACCTGATGGCATGATAGAAGCTAGTTCATTAAAAGAAAGCTTAAACGAACTCAATACTGTTTTAAATGAATTAACAGGTTTTGAAACAGATTTAGAAGTAGATGTAGAAAAATATCTTTTTGAAGAAGATGTTATAGAAACAGAAGAAATAATTGAAGGAATATTTAATTCCTTAAATTTAGAATAAGAAAGGAAGTGTATATTAATGAATTTTACTGAAGCTATAAGAAAATCTAATTTAGCAAAGCAAGAAGTTTTAAAAACTAGAACAACTGCTGAAAATATAAAAGCTGCTCTTGTAGAACAAGGAGTAGATATAGCAGATGTTACATTTGATGATATAGCACAATTTATTAAAGAAAATAGTATAGGTGTAAGTGGTCCTTGGGAAAGACCAAAAGAGTGGCTTGCATTACCAAAAGTTGTAGCAGAAGAAAGTAAATACACAGACAAAGTGTCTTCGTCAAAACCATCAAGACCACCACAAGGAGGAGCGCCACAGTCATTAGATAACAACAAAGTAACAATTCAAAGTGTATCATACTTTGAATCTTATTTACAATATATGACTAATTTATCTGAAGTTACAACAGGTATGAAAGACGGAGTATTTAATGTAAGTGCAAATGACTTCGCTTACGAAATGCTTTGTAAAATTGAAGAAAACAATGATAATCTATTACTATTTGAAGGTTATAGTAATACACCAAACAATATTTCGTTCACAAACTTATCATCTTATGAATCAAGTAGTTTTTTAACAGATTTGTTCATACAAATAGATGATGAACAACCTTTAAATTTAACACAATTAGCAAAAGGCGAGATTGCATTGCCAACAGAAGGTAAATATAAAAATATAGCTATTATAAATGAAGAAGCTTTATCACAACTAACACCTATGGCAACAGAACCAAACCGTCCAGTCGTTACATCTTCTGAATCTGTAACGACACAAGATTCAAATAACGGTTATGGTTTGGTCAAAGATAACGTAGATGAAGCAATTTATTTTAGAGTTTATCCAATTTCGCTATTAATTTCTTTAGATTATGATTCATTTAGTGACGACGTTAAAATGAAAAATGGAGATAAACAATGTGTTATTAAAATATGGGGAAATGGTTTTATTCGTTTATTACCTTATAGAGCTTTTTTACCAGGTTTTCATCCTGTAGTTAATAATCTCAATATGCTAGCTATTGAAAAAGCTAACGATTGTATTTTAGATGCAACAGTTTGTGATAGTAATATAGATATTCCATTGCTATTTAATAGTCGATCAGTAGGTCCTGCTCCTTCATCTTTAAAATCTAATGTTTCTACTTATGATAGCTCAAACAGATTATATCTACCTTTAACAATAGAATCATTATTAGTAGGTTTTGGAGATGCTACACAAAAACTTACTTTTGCAAGTTCCTTAAAGGCAAGTTTTATGGAATCATTTTTTGATGAGGTTAATATGAGTGGCTATTTTTCATATTTGTTTAATAATATTAACAATGAATCTAATGACTATTATTATTTAACTTCACTTAATGATTTCAATTTTTACATGAATCTAAAAGAAATAGATTGCTCTGATGTGAATTATTATAATGATTATATAAACATGGCGAATTTCTTATTTTCAACTCCTTTAGCTCCTCTCTTAGATGTACATTCTATGTCAGCAAAGGTAAAAAGTGTTGAAAATGTGATTTTCCCTAATTTTAAAGCAGATATAGAAGATAATGATTGTTATCGAATAGAAACTGGTAACAGCGATTATAGTTCATTTATTTATCCTTATTGTTTTAATCTTAGTGCTTTTAAGCTTTTAAGAAAAGATGCTATTTTAGATTTAATCAATAAACTTCCAAGTATAGATTTTGAAATTAACGAAGAAAACATGGATGGTATAGAAATAATTTATGCAGGTAATAGTGGAAGCGCTCCAAGCTCTGTATCAGATAATAAACCAGTCGTTGAATCTTTGTTAAATAATGATAAAACTATAAAAACTCAAGAATTAAACTCTGAAAATGTCACTGTGGGAGATGCACTTGCAGAGGAATTTCTTCATATAGATACTGACTTAGAATTATTTAACGGAAATAAAGAAGTTGTTAAAACTTATTTATATAATCAATATGGAATAAATAATAATGAAAATAAATGTTTAAATATTAGATATGATTTAAATAAGAAAATGAGCGAAGCAACAAGTGAAGTTGATTTGTTGCTTGACAAAAAATGGTTCCATTCAATATTAGTTTCTCCATCAACTTTTAAAGAGTTGACAGAAGAAGATATAAAATTAGCAAAAGACAAAGGTTGGAGAATAGTAACTGGATTAAACTATCCAATAAATCCACTTAGTATAATGCAAGAAGAAAGTTAAAAAGGAGGTGTAAACAATGTTTGCTAAGTATAAAAACAAAGACAATGTTTTTAAAGATTTGTACAAATATCAAAAGCCTTTAAAAACTTTATATCAACAGCTTGTAATAAATGGTTACACAGATACTGAAGAAGAGTTTTTAGATAAAATTTTAAAAATTGTTCAAGGTAAAGAACGTCAAGAAATTGATAGCCTAATTACTGCTTTAACTAAGAATTTAGAAAATACAAATAGTGTTTTAAGTAGTGTAAAATCTATGTCTGAAAAGAATAAGTCAGATATAAACAAAAATAAAAGAAGCATAAACAATTTAAGTGATGACCTTAATGACAATTGTGACTATTTATATAGTGAAATCAATTCTGCTAATAAGAAAATTAAAACTATAGATGAAAATAAAATCCCAAGTGATGGGACAGAAAACCAAGTGTTGTTAAAAGGTAGTGATAAAAATATTTGGAAGTCATTTGATGAAATTCCAGTTACTTTGTCTGAAGTTTCAGCAGATAATGAAATATTAGGTCTGTTTAAAATAACCATACAAGGGTTTATTTTGAAAATTTTAAGCAAAGATTTATCAAATATTCAAATATATTTAGACGGTGTATTGCAAGATTTAAATGATAGCAGCTTAAAATTGACACAAGATGATGATGAAACATTTGTATTTTACAGAGGTACTGTTGGCGGCACTGTTGTTGATATTGAAATATATGGTGATAGAGAAAAAGATATTATAGAATTTGAAGGAGAATTTTTAGAAAATGTAAAATATGTTGAGAAAATTTTTCTTAATTACGACCCTTTTAAAGGTGCGCTTGGAACTAATCGTCCAGCTTTCTTTTCTCACAATATTCAAAATTTGACAGAGATAAATGGCTTAACTATTGGAGAAAAGGCATTAGAAGATTCATCTAGATATTTATTTGAATATTGTCGTAAATTAACACATGCTAGAGATATTGATTTAGGCATTTGCACTGATTTAAGCAGCATGTTTAGAGAATGCAATTCTTTACAGTTTGTTTCAATTGTTGATACTAGTAAAGTAAAAAATATGGATAGTATGTTTGAAAATTGTAATAAATTAACAAGTATACCTCAATTAAATACTAGTAAAGTAAAAGATATGCAATCTATGTTTGAAAATTGTTATTCTTTGACAACTATATCTCAATTAGATACTAGCAATGTAACTAATATGGAAAAAATGTTCGCAGGGTGTCATGAGCTTGTGGCGATACCTAATCTAGACACAAGCAAAGTTACAAGAGGGTTAGCGATGTTTTTTGATTGCAGAAAACTAACAGCAATACCTGAGTTAGACACAAGCAAAATTGAAAATGGTTATGAGATGTTTTTCCAATGTTTAAAACTAACATCTATTCCATTATTAAATACTAGCAGTATGAGAAGTATGGAGGGTATGTTTTATGGTTGCAGTTCTCTAACAACTATACCTTTATTAGATACTAGTAATGTAACTAATATGGAGAACATGTTTTATGGTTGTAAATCTTTACTAAATATACCTCAATTAAATACTAGCAAAGTTACTAATATGCATTATATGTTTTCAGGTTGTACTTCTTTAACAACTATACCTTTGTTAGATATTGGTAGTCTAACTAGCATGTATATGATGTTTATAGGTTGTACATCTTTAGAAAGTATACCTTTGTTAGACACTAGCAATATAACTGAGATGGACCGTACATTTGCTAATTGTACTTCTTTAACAACAATACCACAATTAAATACTAGCAAAGTTACTGATATGCAATTCATGTTCTCAGGTTGTACTTCTTTAACAACCATACCTCAGTTAGATATTAGTAAAGTTACTGATACGCAATATATGTTTTCAGGTTGTACTTCTTTAACAACCATACCTCAGTTAGATATTAGTAATGCTAGTGGTACGCAATCCATGTTTGAAAATTGTACTTCTTTAACAAGAATAGAAGGGTTAAATGTATCAAATGTAAAAACTAATTATACTGCAAATATGTTTAGCAATTGTAACAAACTTTCATACATCAAATTAATCTCTACTAACTTAGATAGTTTAAAATCTGTAGTAAATACATTGCCTGCTCACGAAGGTGCAGCAACAGACGCTTATATTTTAGATTTAACAGAATGTATAATAGACGTTTCATCGGTAACTGCGCCAACAGGTTGGACTATCAAATTGCCTACTTCAGGAGGTGGTCAATAATGAAAGCAAAGATGACATTGGGAGCTTGGTTTAAAAAGAAATTCGAAGAAATTGAAAAAAAACTTAATGGATTTGTTGACGGAGAATATGTCAACAAATCCATTAACAACAATGTGTTTGATCATGTTGCTATTAAAGATGAAATTACTTCTGATAAGTATTTTTTAAAAATAAGCAATGGTGTTTTAGTTACAGAAGCATTCCCTGTAAGTTTCTTTATAAATACAGAAAATACGAAAACAAATTTTACAGAAGGGGAATATGTAAAATTTGAAGATTTAGACATATCGCTTGTTTATCCAAGTGGAAATAAAGAGAAAATAACAGATTGGTCTAATGTACAATTTTCTAAAGATATTAAAACACCTTTAAATAAAGAATATGACAAAGATTTGACGTTAAGTTACGTTTATGATGGTGAATTATTATTTACTACAACATTGGAATTAACTATAGGAGATTTTGACCCAGCAGTAACTTTAGTTGATTTTGAATATACTGATAATAATAACGGGACTTATACTATAGGTGGTTGGAAAGGTACTTTAAATGGTCAGCCTAGTACAGAGATTGTAATTCCTAATAATAGCAAAATAATATTACAGACAATAATGTAGGAGGTGAGTTTTTAATGTCAATAAATTTTAAACAGTACAGAAATGTTACAAAAATAGTTATACCTGATGATATTCAATTAAATTCCTATTATAGCGGTGTGAAAAATACTGTATTTAATAACACTTTTTCTAATATGAGAAATTTAGTAACGCTTTCTATACCTAATAGCATAACAAATATGTCAAATATGTGTTGCGATTGTACAAATCTAACAACAGCAGTATGTGGTGATAATGTGACTAATATGAGTAGAGCATACAATGGTTGCAGAAATCTTACAACAGCAGTATGCGGGGATAATGTAACTAATATGCAAGGTGCATATGCATATTGCAGAAATCTCACAGAAGCAGTATGTGGAAACAACGTAGACAATATAAACACCGTATATCTTTATTGTACAAATCTTACAACAGCAGTGTGTGGTAATAATGTAACTAATATGGATTCTACATACTGGGGGTGTTCTAGTTTAAAAACAGCAGTATGTGGTCCTAGTGTAGTTAATTTTCAAGGTGCTTATTACAACTGTACTAACTTAACAACAGCAGTGTGTGGTCCTAATGTAACTAATATGAATACTGCATATGGAAATTGTACAAATCTTACAACAGCAGTATGTGGAGACAAAGTAACTAATATGTATGCTACCTACCAAAATTGTACTAACTTAGCAACAGCAGTGTGTGGTCCTAATGTAACTGATATGAGTAATGCATATAATGGTTGCATTAATCTTGCAACAGCAGTGTGTGGTCCTAATGTAACTTATATGATTTATGCATATGGTGGTTGCCAAAACCTTACGACAGCAGTGTGTGGAAATAATGTAACTAGCATGTCTAGCTGTTATATAAGTTGTACAAATCTTACAACAGCAGTGTGTGGTCCTAATGTAACTTATATGGGTAGCACATATGAAAATTGTACTAACTTAACAACAGCAGTATGTGGTCCTAATGTAGTTGATGTAATGTATGCATATAAAAATTGTGCAAACTTAACAACGGCAGCATGCGGAGATAATGTAATCAATATGTATGGTATGTATTATAATTGTACAAACTTAACAACAGCAGCATGTGGTAATAACGTAGCTCAAATGATTTATACATATCGAGATTGCAAGAATCTTACAACAGCAGTATGCGGTCCTAATGTAACTGATATGGCTGGCGCTTATATTTATTGTACTAACTTAACAACAGCAGTATGTGGAGACAAAGTAACAATTATGGGAGTTGTAGGACGCGGGGTTCCTGGTACTTATGCAGGTTGTGCTAAATTAACAACGGCAGTATGCGGTCCAAATGTGATTAAAATGTTTGACGCATATCGAGATTGTACGAATCTTACAACAGCAGTGTGCGGTCCTAATGTAGTTGATATGAGTAGCGCATATAAAAATTGTGTAAGCTTAACAACAGCAGTATGCGGTCCTAATGTAACTAATATGGGAGGAGAATATTCGAATGGTACATACGAAGGTTGTACTAACCTTACAACAGCAGTATGTGGTGATAAGGTAGTTATTATGAAGAATACATATCAAAATTGTACGAATCTTACAACAGCAGTATGTGGTCCTAATGTAACTGATATGACTTGTACATATAATGGTTGCCAAAGCTTAACAGAAGCAGTCTGCGGAAATAATGTTACTAGCATGTCTAGTTGTTACCAAAATTGTGCGAATTTAACGACAGCAGTGTGTGGTCCTAATGTAATTGGTATGGCTTATACATATGGAAATTGTACTAGCTTAACAACAGCAGTATGTGGAGACAAAGTAACTAATATGTATGCTACCTACCAAAATTGTACTAACTTAACAACAGCAGTATGCGGAAATAACGTAATTAATATGGCATATACATACAGAGGTTGCACAAATCTTACAACAGCAGTATGTGGTCCTAATGTAACTAATATGAGTTATGCATATGCAGATTGTACGAATTTAACTAATGTAACTATATATAATGGAGTTAATTCTATTGGTGTAAATGCTTTTAGCGGTTGTGTAAACTTGACAGAAATCTCTATACCTCCAAGTGTGACAAGTATACAACAATATGCTTTTTCTAATTGTACAAATTTAAGAAAAGTTGATTTTTCACAATATGCATCATCTACAGCTTTGCCAACTATACATAATTTAGCATTTAACGGAGCATTTTCGGCAGAAGTATTAGCTAACACAAAGAATTTATTTACTATCCCTGCTAGTTTATATGGAACTTGGAATAATAGTAGTTTTTGGAAAAACTACGAAAACAATATAAGTGTTGATAATACTAAAACAATAGTTTATCAAGGTAAAAACAGCTATATGAAAGAATTTAATAATACTTTTGAACTACAATTTAAAGTATTAAACTTTACTGACAATGCAACTACAAATGTTGCATCTAGTTTGGATACAGTTGCAACTGCGTCTACAACGTTTACAAAGAGTAATGACTTTATGCATATATTAACAGTTCAAATTAAGACACTTGCTGTCGAAGGTACTGCTAATATAACAGTAAATATCACAGAAGGAGATTTCACTTATACAAAAATAATTAGTATACAAGTTGTTGAACAAATTCCTTTTTCTTACACAGTAGAGGCAGTAGATGGCGCAACTTATGGATTTGAACTTAATAGTGCTGGTTACTATGAAAGTAAGAATAAAGGCAAAGACAACACATACGCAATTTGCAAAGTAAATATAGTAAATTCAGTTGGTAAAAAAGTTTACTTCGATTGTATAAATTATGCTGAATCTAATTACGACTATGGTTTATTATCTAATATAAATACTGAATTAAGTAAAAGCGCTAGCGCAGATAATTCATCAAAACTTAAAAAGAACTTTAAAAGTTCTAGCATGGCTTCTGTGCAAACTGTTGAATATGGAGCAGTCGAAGGTTACGTTTATGTTAAGTATATAAAAGACAGTAGCCAATCTAGTGGTAACGATACGCTACAATTTAAAGTGAGATTTGAAGATTAATTTATAAATTTTTGGGAGGAGAAAAATTATGAAAAAATATAATACAAAAATTGATGTGATAATACCAGCTTATAATGTTGAAGATGAAATTTTGTTTAGATGTTTGGCAAGTATAGCTTGCCAAACAATAATAGACGATGTTGAGGTGACAATAGTAGATGATGCTTCTGAAAAGCAAAATTACCAAAACATCGCCAACCACTTCAAAGACGTAATGAAGATAAATATTCTTAGATATGAAAAAAATGGTGGTCCAGGTGTTGCTAGACAATATGGAATAGATCATACATCAAATGGGTTTATGACTTTTATAGACGCAGATGATACATTTAATGGCGCTTTCGCTTTGAAAGCTTTGAGAAACTCTATACAAATGAATAACGGTATATATTGTATGTCTGTAGGTGTTTTTGACGAAGTTCACGAAAGTGGTTTAAATCCAAATGACGGTCCACTTCTAATTGCTCATGAAAGAGATTTGGTGTGGATGTTTGGAAAAATGTATAGAAGAAGTTTTATAGATAAATACAACATAAGATTCCACGAAACTTCTAGAGCAAACGAAGACAATGGGTTTAATACTATGATAAGATTATGTTGTAATGACAGAGAGCAAATAAATTTCATAGCAGCTCATGTTTATTACTGGCATGAAAGTTTAAATAGTATAACTAGAGCAAACGATTGTCAATATAGTTATGGTGGCTCTATAAGAGATAGTTTCTATGGATATGTAGAAAACATGATCTATGCAATAAAAGAAGCTAAAAAAAGAAATCCATATAACGGCTATATAACAATGTGGGCAGTTAATTGCATGATTAATATTTATGAATATTATATAGAATGTTACGCAAGAGCAAATGACCATGCTAAAAACAATTTTAAGTGGTGTAAAAGATATTATGATGAAATATATAAAGGTTTAGAACCTGATATATCTAAAGAGATTTTATCTCAACAATATAATGATATTATGAAAAATGCTTATATGGGAGATAAACTAAATGGAATAATTCCTCATATAGGTATATTCGAATTTTTAGATAGCTTAAAAAATACCGATAATAAAAAGGAGGTATAGAAAATGAGTGAAATTACTAGATATGCTACAGAAGAGTATGTAAATGAAAAAACTAAAACAGATGATGGAAATGAAACTTTGGATAAACTACTATCTTATGGTTTAGTTTCAGATGTATTAATGTTAGATGATGGAACTTACTTAGCAGATGAAAATGGAAAGGTATTACAACTTTAAGGAGGTATAAAAAATGAGTGAAAAAGATTTAAGAACAAAAATAACAGAATTACCTTTATGTGAGGATGAAGAATTAATTGATACTTTAATTGCTATAGGTACAGATGGAAAAACTTACAGAGTTGAAGGGAAAAATGTAATAGGAGGTTCTTCTACTTGTGAACCTTTGAAATATACATCTAGTAATAGAGGTGCATTTATTCAGTATGCACAAAACCTAACTATGGCACAACAATTGACTAAAGGTGGATTTTTACATTTTATAATTAATATATCTAATGCAAATATAGATATTCCAATATTGTTTGACGAAGATAATATGTTGTCATATACAACATATGACGACCTTCCTGTATATGTTTTTGACCATAGTACAGTGTTTCATAACGATGCAAAAAAAGAATTTCAAATACTTCAAATATGGGGGTCAATCACAAGAGCGCATTTTTCATGGAACGATAGAGGATTAGATTTAAGAATTGCAATACTTGACTACACAACTAAAGAAGAAGACCAGGATACAACATTGGTTGTAAGCAACGTTTATTTTGAGCCAAAATCAATTCCTGCAACACAACGAATAAAAAAAGACTAGATTAGGATAATGTTTAAATACAATACTGCTATATGTCTTATTTGTAAAAATGAAAATGATTACATTAATGAATGGCTCAACTATCATATAAATATAGGTGTAGAACATTTTTACATATATGACAATATGTCTGATACACCAATAATAAACAGTATAAAAAAAGAATACTTAGACAAATGTGATATAAAAGATTGGAATGTGACTGTCAAAGAACATGGCAACATTCAAATACAATGCTACAATAATTGTATTTGTTATCACAACAAAGAATCAAAATGGATAGCTTTTATAGATGCTGATGAATTTATAAATATAAAAGATAATTCAAATATAAACGACTTCATGAATAAATATGATGATTATGATGGTTTGTACATAGATTGGGTTACTTACAATGCTGATGGCAATATAAAAAAAGAAGACAAACCCGTAAGAGAAAGGTTTACCACTACTTGTCCTTATTATGAAGATATTAGAGGAAAATGTATAGTAAAACCTCATAAGATTTGTGGTATGAGTCCTCATTTTCCTATAATGCCAGGAAAGATAAATGAAATTGTAGACTCTGATTATAACAGAGTCTACACTCCTATGAGTCATGGCAAAACTCCTATGGACAAAATAACATTAGACCATTATATTACAAAATCTTATGAAGAGTGGTGTGAGAAATTGAACAGGGGTTCTTCTGTTCCTGAATTTCAAAGAAAAATGGAAGAATTTTTCTTCTTTAATCCAAAAATGAAGGATGTGATTAAAAATGTTAAATGAAGATGTATTATTTAGTGTGTTAAAAGATAATTTCGAAAAACTCACTAAAACTTGCCTTAGTGAGTTTGAAAATGATTTGTATTATACAAAAAATAAAAAATTAATTTTAAAAATATCTAAAAATGATTTAGTTAAATTTACAACAGCAGAAGATGATAATGGAAATAAAATGAATTTTTTTGCATATAAACATACTCCAAAATTCAATTGGACAGAAGATTCTTTTTCGTTGTTTAAATATAATTTTAAAATAATAGATAAACAAGGAAAAAAACAATACTTTACGGAAGATAATAATATATTTAATGAGATAAGTTATATAAATACAGACGATATTCCAATCAGTGTTTTTATGGCATCATCAACTTTTGAAACAATTAAAATATTTAATGGGATTAACCCTACAAGTGGTAACAATGATATTAGTTCGCTTGAATCTGAAGATGCATTTTATTTTTGTTACATAACAGACGATATAAACGATGTACCTTCTTTTGAATTTGAACTATTCGAAGAAGTAGATAAGAAAATACCCGTTGATTGTTTAGATTTGGAATCATTTAAAGAAAATCTTAAACAATATTTTGTTTCAAATGTTGATGCTATTGTTTCAAACTCGATAACTTTAGGTTCGAGAAATATGGTAGATGATATCATTGGCGAGAAAAGTTTTGCTATAGGAGATAGTGTTGTAGCATCGGGTAATTGCTCTTTTGTACATGGTGGTAGAGTAAAAGCTTTAGGTAACAACTCTTATGCATCAGGTTGGGAAACAATAGCTTCAGGCAGTTGCTCTTTTGCATCAGGAAACAATACTATAGCATCAAGTGATGAACAACATGCTATAGGTAAGTACAATATAGAAGATACAGAAAATGCATATGTTTGTATAGTCGGTAATGGTAGATGGGGCAAAGATGAAAGCGACGGAAATTGGAAAGCTTTTCGTTCTAACGCCCACACACTTGATTGGGACGGTAACGGTTGGTATGCAGGCAAATTATCTCAAGAAAAAACTCCAACGGAAGACAAAGATTTAGCAACAAAGAAATACGTCGACGACAACGTTCTTACGCCAGCTGCGAAAACTTTGTTAGCAACGTTACTTCAAAATATTCCTTATAGCACAGACCAATCCGCAAACGTCGCAGCATTTCTAGCAGAATTAGGTATCGACACAACTCAAACAACTAAATAAACAACAAGGGGGAATTTATATGAGTAATAGAGTTGATTTAATAGATGTGCAAATTGCAAGTACTGAAGATTCCAAAAATGGAGACTTAATTAAAGCTAAGTATTTACAAGACAAAGGCTATTCAGGCAAAAATGTAACTGTAGCTATTATAGATACAGGGTGTGATAAAACACACCCTATGTTAAAAGATAGAATTATAGGTGGTAGAAACTATACTAAAGAAGGAACAAGTAGAGATTTTACAGACCTTAACGGACATGGAACTCATGTTGCTGGTATCATAGCAGGAGATTATGACGGTGTTGCAAAAGGCTGTAATCTAATAATATTAAAAGTCTTAAACAGAAGAGGAGAAGGCGACTTACAAAGCGTAGTAAAAGCTATTTATTATGCTATAGGTAAAAAAGTAGATATAATAAATATATCATTAGGTTGTCCTAGTAATGACCCTGCTCTTGAAAAAGCTGTAAAAAAAGCTGTAGCAAAAGGTATATGTGTATGCTGTGCTAGTGGAAACAATGGAGATAACAACCCAAACACAGACGAAAATGCGTACCCAGGAGCTTATCCTGAAGTTATATGTGTGGGAGCTATGAATTCAAATTTAGGTGTTTCTAATTTTTCCAATTCAAATAAATTTGTAGACATAGTTGCTCCAGGTGAAAATATAACTTCTACATATATCGGTGGAGGATTAAAATCCTTAACTGGAACTTCGATGGCTACGCCTTGCGTAAGTGGTGCTTTAGCTTTGATAATAGAATGGTCAACTGAAGAATTTAAAAGAAGATTAACAGAAGCTGAGATTTATGGATTATTAATAAAAAATACTACTACATTACAAAATGTAGACAGAAGATTACAAGGACAAGGACGCTTAGAGTTTAAAGAAAATCAATAGTTTATATCAACAACACCTCTTTCCTTAAAATATGGTATCATCTAATTAAAGGAAAGAGGTGTTGTTTTTGAATAATTTAGTTTGTTTTAAGAATGAATATGTAATAACTTACAGCAAGAACAATAAGTATATGGTCTACAACACAAAAAAAGAGTGGAAAGAAGGGCATACACATATTGGTTCATACAAACAAGCATTAGACTTAATAAAATTCGCTAGTAAGCGTCAAATTCCAAACAGAGTAAATAAATATTTCTTAGTAAGTTTAAGTAGAATTATAAACGTAGAAAATAAAAAAGACGAAGAATATTTAGAAAAAATAAGATTAAAAATTAAAGCTAAATCTAAGAAAAATCATTATTATAACGCACCGAAAAACTTTAGATAGGAGGAAAAAACAATGCAAACAGATTTTGATATAGAAGTTATAGCTCCTGAAGGGGTAGAAGTAAATGACGCAGAAAAAGAAGCTTACATAAAACATATAAACAAAAATAATCCAGGAAGAA
>ERZ808278.357-NODE-357-length-32869-cov-4.249406_pt1 | contig 32869 bp, 30 predicted proteins | sample MGYA00521239_ERZ808278 | MGnify/ENA primary metagenome ERZ808278 (study PRJEB31516, sample SAMN03275600) | gut metagenome | biome: mammalia-associated habitat; material: feces | host: Papio cynocephalus | place: Kenya | collected 2012-07-17 ... | reverse complement strand
ATGGCTTATCAAGTACGTAAACACGAAGCTAAACAGGTACTGGAGTTCAGTGACAATACTGGTGGTATGAATATATCTCTCGAACCAGATAAAATTAATGAGAATGAATGTGTGGACGCTACTAACTTGCAGTTTAATTTTTATACTGGTAAGTTTTGTACTCGACCAGCTATTGATACCCCTATTGACACTGAGTCTCAACCTGTTACACATCTATGGTACGACGCTTCTACACGTATTACATACTTCTTCGTTGGCGGTGCTAATCAAAAGAAAACTATTAAAATGTTAAATGGTGCTGGTACAATTACGACACTTGGTCAAACTACTGGCACCATTGATAAGCCTAAATGTTTAAACTTCGGTGGTAATGTATTTATTGCTAGCGGTCGTAAACTACAGGCTTATCTAATTCAGCCGCCGCCTTGGTTAGTTTCTCAGCGAAACAAACTAGTCACACTTGATGGGTCTAGTGTGGCTGAAGGTATTCTTAATGATAGTCCTAATGTAGATGTGTTGTACTATAAATCTGGCAGATTGGTGTGTGCAGCCAGTGGCGATGATACCATCTACTACTCTTCTGTTGGCGACGCCCTGAGTGAGAAGGCTATTGGTATTGATTACGACGACCCCGACGATGAATCTTCTGCTAAGTATATTAGTAACGTAGGTGCTGATGACTCTGGTAAGTTCTTAACCATTGTACCAATGTCTACCGATATTGTAGTATTCAAAACATCTGGGAACGTATATACTGTATCTGGCGAAGCTCCTAACTGGTATATCTCTTTGGTTGGTACTAACTCGGACGCAGTAGGTGCAGACGCTATTGTTCCATTTGCGAATGATATTGCCTTCGTATCTACTCAGGGGTTGCGTAAACTAACCAACAGTGCTACGTATGGTAACTACAGTACAGAAGAGTTTGGGCAGAAATGTAACCCAGATATTATGGATGGTATTTCTAACCCGTGGATATCTGACTTACGTGATAGACGTCAGATGGTAGTCGCTAAAAATAACTACAGTGATTTGTATATCTTCCACTATAACTACGGTGCTTTCACCAAGTGGAACTTTGATGGTAGTATTACCATCTACGATATGACAGAAACTCAGAACGGTGTACTTATTGCTGGTGCTCGTGATGGTCAAGGGTTTTTGTCTTATCTCAATGATACTATCGAACAGGACTTTAATGAGTTACCAATTAATCAGGTGTATACTTCTCGTGTTGTACACGACTATGATTTAATTAACTCCCACGTTAACAATATTCAAATTACAAACAACGGTGGCAGTGGAACAACTACTGCTTCTTGTAATGGACATGTGTTTGCTACATTAGATACTGATACATCTATTAAGCATGTCCGCTCGCAGATTCGTGATGAGACATTACAGTATTCTATTTCTACCACGAATAGAATTGATATTGAACATTTAGCGGCAACTGTTATTTCAAGTACAGATGGGAGTGGAGCTAGGAACAATGGCAGTACAGGACAGTGGACTTCTCTCGCTGACGCAATTAACTCACGTTGATTTCGATGAGAAGAAGTTAGAAGAAAAGATTAAAACATATGAAAAGAAAACTGGCGAAGTCTTATCAGAAGAACGTAAGAAATTCAAGTACGTTAAGTTCTGGGACGACGGCAGTTTTCTTTTATTTAATATCTACGAAAAATATTTCCAGATAGGGCCTACTAATTGTAAATGGGAAGCCGTGTGGGAATACGTAACTACAGTGTGTAAGATACTTGGAATCAAAACGTGTTACACGTTTACCAATAGAAACCCAAAGGCTTACACACGATTAACTCATAGTAAATTCATCTCTATGCAAGATGGTTATGCTATTATCAGAAAGGACGTGAACTAATGGGTGGCGGACATTCCAGCTCTTCCTCTTCTCAGGAAGTAAAACAGAGAGAATTATCGCAGGAAGAAAAGGACTTAATTGCGGCACAGACTAGATATATGCAGAGTATCCAACCAGCCGTAGATAAGTTAGTACAGCGGTCTAATAGTTCTATTGATAACGTATATCAACCAGATTGGACTAAGGCTCATAATGACATGTCCAATACATTGAATAATGCTACTAGTCAGATTCAAGGATTGAACAAGTACACTAATCAGTTGGAACAAATTAGTAATGGTGAACTACCGCAGTCTTATTTGCAGAACATGCAGACTGTATATAACAACATGTACAAAACAAGTATGGGTGCTGGCCTCAATGATTTAGCTAGCCGTGGTGTTATTAACTCCTCTGCTCTCAACAATGCAACCAACCAGATTCAGAAGAACCTTACCAACCAGATGGCACAGGATTATTCTAACAACCTTAACCAGGCTGCTAACCTTACGAACAATACTCTTAGCCAGAACCTTAACCTTATTAACTCTCAGGTTCAAAACGCAAATGATAAATACAATCTCAACTCTTCTACGCAGGCTAACAGTATGTATCTTCCGTCTCAGTGGTTGGCTCTTGCTAGTGGTGTTAATACCTCTGGTAATAATACCCTCAACTCTGTTGGTAACGTATACAACAATGCGTCTTATATTGCGACTAATACAAACACTCGGTCGAAGACTGGGTTATTCTAAGCGAGGTGATAAATAAATGATTGTAGCTCCGACTACTCACAACTGGGAAGTAGACCATGGCCCGTTGGCTGGTCTTGGTGGTTTGCTTTCTGGTAACGGTGATGGTTTCTTAACCCAGCTTGCTAACGCCTTCAACGCAGCTCAAGGTGGCGATGGTAAGAGTGGTCTTATTGGTTTGTTTATGCAAGGAAGGAATAACCGTGACGACGCTAAACTAGCCTATGACAAAAATGTAGGTGAAAGTTTGAAGAACGCTAATGGTCTGATTAATGCTGCCAATCAGTACTTAAAAGACGATGGTACTTACGATGTTGACGCACTCATGAAGAACCCTGACGCCCGTGGACTTTTTGCTAACTACGGTATGTACAACCTTAATAATGATAATATCTCTAGTGCGGTTAAAAACGCTCAAGGTTATAATGACACATATGGTGACCATGCTCAAATGGGTTACGCACAAATGCATAAACTGGCTGACTATCCAGAATATAAAGCATTTGACCCACGCACTAGTTATACACAAACAGCACAACAGGAAGCAACTTCTCCAGCCCCAACTAACGGCGGTTTGATGGATACTGTTGGTAGCACAGCAACTCCTACCGCTACCACGCCAGCTGGTGACATGCAGAACCACACTAACAACAACACTTGGCACTTAGCTGATATGGGTTCTTCTACTCCTGACGCTAGTCAGCTTATGGCTAACGCTACACAGGTAGATGATATTAATCTGCCTACTCGTGATAGCTCTTTGAGTAAACAGTCCGAACAAGAAGGGCAGAAGGCTACGCAGGAAGCAGTAAATAAAGGTATGGAAGCAGCTAATAAAGGGCCAGGTTTACTTGGTTCTGTAATTAAAGGTGCTATCATTGGTGCCGCTACTGGTGGTTCTGGTTGGGCAGGTGCTTTAAATGGTGCTAAGAACTGGGGCCTTGGGCAACTCGGTGGGGTAGGTCAGCTTTATGGTGCCTACCAAGGAATCTCTGACGCTACCAAGGGAACCCCTACAGTAGACGCAACACAGCAGGTAGCACAGAACCCAATGGGTAACTGGCAACAGTTCTCCCTTACCCAACCTACAGGATATCAAATGGGGAACTACGGTTCTTCCTTTATGAGAAATAACGGATATGGAGGATTATTCTAATGGCTACACCAGCTTATTTTGCCGAAGGCCAGCAATACTCTGATGATGATATCCTTGCAGCCATCGCACAAAAAGAAAGCGGTGGCTCTGATGACCCATGGAACGTAACTAACCAATACGGTATGCGAGGCCCATGGCAATTCTCTCCTGATACATATGCAGAAGTCGCTAAACAAAACGGTCTCGATGGTTCTGATTGGTCTCCTGAAAACCAAACAGCCGTTGCTCGTGCCCATATCCATGACCTGAGGAGTAAGTACGGTGATATTGGTGCTATCCAAGCGTGGCTTGGTGGAGAAGGTAATGTAGGTAACGGAGACTTTACTGACGGAAACGGAGTTTCTATTAATCAGTATACACAAGACGTATTAAACAATTTGCAGAACTTCACTGGTCAAGACCCGTCATCTATTTACGGAAAGAACTCTGGCCCATATCAGACTAACTTACTTGAAGGATATCGACGTGCTGGCGGTATATTAAACAACCCTAATGAACCTTTCCCTTCTGACTTTGTACAACGCATGATGGCACAACCCACGGTGAATGCAAGTCAAAGGGTAATGAATGACTTCTTACAAAACCAAGCACCAGAGATTACGGCTCGTGCTATGGGAGCGTACAACCGTAACAAAGATTTCTTTAACGCTGTTAATAAGATGTCTGCTGACGCAGCTAGAGAAGGAGCTGGTATCGAAAATAAGAATATGCAAAAGACAATGGCCGCTCAGTTCGCAGACCAGATTGCACAGAGTAATAGCTCTGCTAATATCGCATTACTTGCTAAACTTGGTGCTGCTCTTACTGGGGTACAGTTCGACCCGAACAGTAAACAACTTGCTGACGCAGGTCAACTGTATATGAAACAAATTGAGATTAACAACCAAGCTACAAAGGCCAACATCGACCAAGCGAATAAAGATAGAGAGTACGCATTAGAGGCTATGAAGACTAAAGCGTATCTCGATAGAATGAATAACGCTGGGTCTTATAGTAAGGGAGGAGCAGGCGGTGGTTCTGCTGGTTCCTCTGGCGGTAGTGGAGGAGGTTCTCCGATTGCATACGTAATCGAAGACGAAGACGCTATTAAGAATAACGTTGATAAATTAATCAACAGTCCTCAGTTTAAACAGTACCAGGACATTATCTGGAAATCAGACTCCCCTCCAGAAGCTCGTGACTTAGCCACTAAAGGTGCATTAAAACTCATTGCAGATTATGGCATGTCTATGGAACAAGCTGGTAAACGAGCTTCCGCTAATAAACTATTTAACGATATTGCTTCGTCTGTCATTAGTCAGGCACAAGAAATGTCTTACCCAGCTGGTACGAACCCAGCAGACCAAGAAGCACAGAACGATACCAACCAAGGTTTGCTTAATGCATACATGAATACGGTAGTTGGAACCTCTGCAAATGGTCAACCGTTGACATTAGCTGATGTACAAAATTCTATGAACTCCACTGACGTAATGGCGGCAACAGGACAATTTATAAATAAATTTTAAGGAGGTTACATGGCAGTAAGATTTAACAATTATCAGCCAGGAGCACAGTTTGCTGCTGCATTAGACCAGGCAGATAGACAATACCAAGATAAGCTGGCTCTTGGTTGGGTTCCATCTGAACGTGACCCCGACCAGGGTATCTTTGGTAGTTTTTGGGATAGCTTTACTAGCTCCGCTGAGTCTTCACTCGGTGGAGCTTTAACGTCTGTTGGTGTAATGGCGGATAGTCCATGGCTCGCAGGGCTTGGTGGCGATGTACTTAGACAGTCCGCTCGCTATGCTGACTGGGGTAACGATTACGACGACAACCCAAACAAGTCTCGTTATTCTCTTGAATATCTCTTAGACCCACACGGTTTATGGAGTGACGCTGGCGTAATGGCTGGCTCTTCTGCTCCAGGTATGTTATCTGGCATGGCACTTGGTGCCGCTGTTGCTGGTACTGGCGGTATGGCCTTACCAGCTATTGGTGTGTTAGCTAGTGCTGGTCTTGAAGTTGGTGCAAACTTTGGTCAAGGCTACATGGACAAGAAGAGAGATAACATCGAGGCACAGATTAAAGCAGGACAGCGTCCTACTGGTTCTGTATACGATGGTAACATTGACCAAGCTGCATGGGACGATTTGACTAAAGACCCATGGAAGAACGCAGAACTTATTGGCTCTTCTTTCATGGATACTGCTCTTGATGTAGCTACTGGTATGTCTGGTGGTCTTGTCTCTATGGCTGGTAAAGGTTTAGCTAAGGCAGGGCTACTGGACGCTATGGCCTCTGGCGGTGGTAAAGTAGCAGGTGCAATTCTTGGCGACGCAGCTCGTGCTGATACTATGCTTGGTCGTGCTGCTTATGGTTTATCTAAAGCAGGTAGACCACTTGAATTTGCTGGTAACAGAGTGGCTAATGCGTTGGGTGAAGGTGTACAGGAAGCATGGCAGCAGCGTGTTCAGGATGGTATGGGTCAAGGCTTCGGTGACGACCGTGATGACGCTGGTAGCTTCTTCCGTGACCTCGCTAATGGTAATTGGGACAACTTTACCGACGACGAAAAGAACTCTTTCAATGCCGCATTCTTGCCAACCCTTATAACTGGTATTGGTGGGGCTGGTATTCGTAAGGCTGGTCAGTACGCCTACGACAACACATTGGGAGAACGATACAAAAACAATAGAGAATATGAAGACTTAGTTAGCAATATGAACATGGCTGACGCTATGCAACAGAACGGTCTGATGAATGGGTACGTAGCAAACAATTACGCACCAGATAACCCGATTGTTACACATTCTGACGTTGACGCTAATACTAATATCAATGTTGATTTGTCTGCACCAACTGATACCGTCATGCCTTCGTTTGCAAAACGACCAGCACCAACTAAACAAGAAATTGGATATGACGAAAACGGACTACCAACAGTTGTTGAAGTACCTCAGTATAAAGATGTTTATGGACAAGTGAAGAGCGAACTGGATAATCAGGTAGTTCATCGACCTGATATCACCTCTGGAGACACTTCTAATGTAGATAGTGCCCGCTCTGAATTAACTAACGGTATCCAGAGTCGTTTACAGGACGTACCAGATATCTTGCAGAGAGCTTACAATAACGCAGATATCGATACTATTAACCAAGCTATTCCAGAAGGTAATGAAAAACTGTCTCCTCAAATGCTTAACGCCGCTATGCGTGGAGACTCCAATGCAGCTAACTATATGTTACAGGTACTCGGTAAAAAGAATGTAGTTGCAGCAATTAAACAAAGAAAGCAAGAACAGAAGGATAAGGTTCAAGCAGCCAAAGCACAGATTAAATCTATTCAGTCTGAACTGAAAGATACAATCAAAGGTATTGGTGATAAAAACAGTAACCAAGAAGCCATCGCTAAGGCTCAGGATATTATTCATTCGTTAGCCCCTAATGGTAAAGCTGAAGAATTGGCTCCTAGTGTTAAGAGTCGTTTCTTGCAAGTAAACCAAGAATTACTTGACCGTGCTAATAATGGAGACACTAAAGCTATTCGTGACATCTTACGTGCAGTTGACCCGAAAGCTCTAGTAACAACCGAGCCAGCAACAACTAACGTACAGCAAAATGACTATGAACCTTTAGATGAACCAACACAAGAAGGACCGACTCAGGTTCCGCAAACCATTCAAACTGGTGAAGACACAGGTTATTCAACGGGAAAACAGGACGTACCTCAGTCTAATGGTGTAACTACACCTACACAGAATAACGACGTTGTAAAACCGAAAGTTAATATGCAAACACAACAGACACCAAACAATACCGCACCAAGTAACGATTATATTCCTGGCGGTGCGATTGCCAACAATGGTGTCACACGTGCCCCGAATGGTGGTGCAGCGGTACAGCAAAACGTTCAAAATGGTGCAAACTCTGGTTATTCAACGCAGAATACACAGGTACCAGACAAAAGCGGTGTAACTACACCTCAGCCTAACGGTACACATCAGAATCAGTCAGTTTATACCCCAACAGGAGCCACCCCTAATACAGCTACACCAAACGGTATGATTAGAGGTGAAGACTCCAATAGAGTTAAATTCATACATTCTATTAATACGCCAGAAGACGTTGAGCGTGGTATTAACGTTATTAAACAGGCAAAGAATAACGGGCTTATTGCTAAACTTGTTGACCATTTGCAGTTTGACCACGCAAGTGTATCCAGAGCTTTACAAGGCTCAGTTGGCGACATCACTAATATTATTAGTGCTATGTCCGATGAAGATTTTGATAAATTCGATAATACAGGAGGCAAGACTAATGCGAACAACACAGACCAGACCACCGAAGGTAGTACAGACGACAAAGCAGAAAAGGGGACAGAAAACAGGGGGAACCCACACCAGCAGGGGAGGGTCAACAACAATGCAAAAGGTGAAAATTCCACAGGCACCGAAGGCACACATGAACAAACTGACGAAAAGAAAATAAATGACGCACCGTTATTTAAAAATGACGGTGGCACAATTGAAGAGGATAATGATAAGCACGATAGAGTAAATGAAGTTCAGGCAGAGACTACTCTCCATAGAGATAGAACTGCAACGACAACCCAAGATAAGGATAATACGTATCATAGCTATGTTGACAACAAACTTTCTCCAGAGCTCGAAACTACTGTAGGAGCATTCTACGCTTCTCAGAATAAGATGTCTTTTGCTAACCTCGTAACAATGTTACCAGACGCTATTGAATACATTAAATTCCTCAACGGAAATCAGAACGTATTTAACGGTGACAAAGCAAAGGAAATGCAGTGCTTGATGAATTATCGTGCAGTATGTGGCTCTTTGTATTCTCTTGGTATTAACCTACTCAAGAAAAAAGCCACTATTGCAAACGCTACTAACTCTCAAGGACAAATTGATTTTAATAGCACTACCAACTTTGGTGAAGTGGCTTCCGATGTATTTAATATTCTTCCAGCAGCAATCAACTCTGCCATCATTACGTATGACGGAGTTAAGGCTGCATTTGAGCGTAGAACTGACGGGAAGCCGTCTGACATCCCAAGTCTGAATACTTGGTTCTACTTCTGCTTGGAAGACGCTTATGACAGATATGCTACGCAACGTGCTGGCAGTGGCCTTGTGTTAGCAGAACATTCAGGCAGTATCGGCAAGAACGAAGTTTATAGTGTGCTTGGAGACTTGTTCCCCCAAAACAATATGTTTACACACGCATTGTTAAGCCAGAAAATACCAGATAGTCTATCTCAGTATGGAATTAAGTCTATGATAGACTTAGTGTCTTGGCTCGATAACGACAAGGATATCGAAGGTAGAAAGACTGGTAGACGTTTTATCCAGAAAGCATGGCAGAACGCTATGCAGCACGGACATTGGAGACAGGAATTATTAACTGGACTTCAAAAAGCTAAAGAAAATAACAACTACAACGATTACGCTAAACAATTCGTTGCAGCCTTTAGTGATGTATTTACCACTCTGGTTAGCACACCAGAAGGACAAGAAGCCTGGCATACTTACCGTAGTATGCGAAAGTTAGATGATATTGTAACAAATGATATCAGGCAGAAAATCGAAGAATCTTATAACAAGAAAAATGGTATGTACGCAGATTACAGCATGCAATTCTTACTTCAGGTTTTAGGTGGTGACGGACGAGCAGATAAAGAGTTCGATGTATATGAGGACAGAGTAATTCAGAATCTGGAAGATAAAATCAAACGTTCTCAGCTCCTTACTAGAGAAGGACGTGCTGTAGGTTTAACTAAATTAGCAATAATTAAACGAGCTATCGAATTAGCTAAAAGTGCAAGAAAACATAGTGCAATCTACGGCGAATACATTCCTCCTCACAAAGGTAAGAGTCAAAATCAAAATGGGTCTACCCAAGAAGATAAGAGTACACTTGGCAGTAAACTTCATAATAGAGATAAAGGTAACGGATATTCGATTAATGCAGACTTTGCGAACAGAGGTCCGTTAAATGCTATCTCTGAAGATTATCGTATGCAAGCAGGACTCGCCAGAAGACTTGAGATTATGTCTTTTGAAATTCAGATGTGTAACTTAGCAAGTCAGCTTGGAGACTTGCATACCTCTGCTCTACTAAAACGTGTTAATCAAGATGAAGCGTATTTGTCGCCTACTGATAAAGCACGTCTAATGCAAGCGTTTATCGTGTGCACGATTGAAAACAATTTTGGCGATATTAATAATTCCGACTTTAAACAACTCTCTAAAAGCTCTGACTCAGAAACAGTAAGAGAATATGGCTTGAAGTTGATTAGTCGTATCAACCGAATGTTCCCGACCACAATTACCAAAAAGGCTGGAGACGTTAACACACAAATTAAAGATTTAGATGAAAATCTAAATAAACTGTGTGAGGAAATTCAGAAAGACCCAATTGGAAAGAAACTGTTCGGTTTAGTATACAGTAAAAACATTGTATGCACATATAACGACGGTGGCGTGTTCAAAGACATGCTCATGACACGCAGAACTCCTACTTTTCCGTGGCTTAAAACAAAGACTTCTGGTAGAATGATGTCTGCTGACACATTCGATAGAAGCAAATTTGTTAAGAATTATGTTGCGAAAGTAAACAAAAAAGCAAAGGAAGATATTACAGTATCCGACATTATGGATTTAGAAAAGAGTAAAGAGAAGAAAAGACAGGCTACCGAGGAAGTATACTCTAATAACATGAAAACCTATGGGTTTAGCAATAGTACGATTCACGACTTGGCCCAGTTTAATGGTGAATGGAAAGAAAATCTGTGGAATAAGGCAAGCAAGAAGGCCTACCCAACGGTCCCGACAGACGCAAAAGCTAGAGCGAAGTACAACAAAGACCGCACTGAGTTCATGAACCGACTTAACAACGCCATCAATAAAGCGAGAAGAGCGGTACTTTCTGTAGCGTCTATGGGAGCAGGAAAGTACAACGTACAAGACGAATTAGCTACTTTAAAGATGGACTTTGCGGTTGCCCATGGTGTTACTTCTGTTGACGCCGTACTTCTTTCTAAGGCACTCGCACAGCATATTCAAGAGCTGGCTGATGATTTAGTAAAAAATCAGAAGATTTTCCTTAATACTTCTCATCCAGGGCACAGAGTGCAGCATTTAAATGCTTTTGTATATAATTATGCAATCGGAGACCAAGAAAAAGGCATTGACCAAGGGCGTAGAGCAGCAGAGAAGAAAGATGGTATTGTTATCAGTTACAAGCACGGTTTGTATGCTATCACCCAAGAGGAAGCCGATAAATTAAGCAGAGGTGAGATTGGTAAAGAAGATGTTTGTCATCCGTCTAACCGTGTAGTTAAGAGTGTACGTACTATTGAGGGTGACTTAAAAGCGACAGGGCAGACTACTGGATTGAACCCATATCTTATCGATAATAGAGTTGATAAAGTTTATACCGATACTCCTCATAATGGGTTCTTAATTTCTTCTGGTACTATCGTTGGTAATATAGATACCTTTATCTACGACTTCTTCAGAGTTAGAGACGGTATTTCTAATAATATCGCACTGAAAACACTGCTAGTAGTAAACTCTAAGTTACCATTAGATACAATTATCCACGATGGGCTGGATAACTATATTGCCGATTATGCAGATAAGCACAATATGACATTAGCGGACGCACGAAAAAAGATTCTCAATCAACTAAAAAACGAAGCAGTTAAATTTATGAAACAGGAACAACTCGATATCGGGTTGGAAAAGAGAGACCAAACAAGAATGAAAATGTTTGGTACCGTCATTAACTACCCGAACAGTGCACAGGTTAAATTCAAAGAAGGTCCTAGTGAAATTAGAAACTTGTTAAAGTTTATTGCTAGTATCGTAGATATAGAAAGTATGAAAAATAAGCCAGAACCAGCACTTACGAAACCTGTTGCACCAACGCAGAAGTCTAAGCCTAAGCAGACAGTTAAACCGCAGACAAAACCAATAGCAAAACCAACTCCAGTCAAAGCGACACTAAAGCCGTCCAACAACAATGTAAATATGACAGAAACAGAAAAGTCTCTGTGGGTAGATAGATATGATAAATTATCTCGTGCGTTTAGAAGTGCTTTAACCTCCTTAGCGAATAAAGGTGGCATGTACAGCGTAGTACCAATGAAAGTAAATACTAAATCTACAGTTTTACGAGATAAAGGTATACTCAATGGTACTAAGGTAATGACGCAGGAAGATAGAAAAGCTACCACCACTACAGTATGGACAACTGGAGATTTCTATAGCCCGCAAAACCCATTTGCTGGGGTTCTACGTCTACTCGGTGGATTGCGTATGCAAGACCTTGAAGTACATGTAACATCTCCAGTTGCTACACTGTATGACGAAATCAGAGCCAAACACGGCAATAGCTTAATTGCTTTCTCTGGAGCCGTTAATGAACTCGATGACGCTGGTTTGATTACTTCTGCACATTTGATTAGCTATAAATTAGCACAAAAGAAAGAATTAACATATTCTGATGTTAATACCTTAGTTGACTTATTAACAATAATACAAGCACGAGCAGCTAGTGATATTAATTTCGTTATCAGTGCGGCTCAGAGCGATATACAGACCTTTAGTGTAAATACAAATAGAGACGCAGACCCGACAAGTGCCCCCGGTAAGGTAACAACAACTCCTTATTCTGTAGAGGTTCATGATAAAGTTCCAGGTACTTACAACGTTAAAGCAACTAATGTTAGCGTCCTTAGCAATTTAGCAACAGAAAGAGAACACACTTCTAAAGATACTGTTATTACAATGAATAAAGAGAATGCTGAATTTTTAACTGGTATGAACTTGCACGTTTCTGATAATGCAAATACACAGTTTGCCCATACACTATTTGTTAATATCGCAAGCAAGGTGCTTGGGGTGGCTCCGTCTTTATTGCAAGGTGAAGCTTCTAAAACAGCTAATGGTCTAACATACACTAGCAGTAGAAATATTACAGCAACTAGAAGGTTACCGACTATTTACCATGAATTAATGCACGTCGCACAGTTAGCCATTTATGAAATCGACGGTGCCAAATCACGCTTATTTATGACAAACGAGCCCGTCACAGAGAGTATCGAGTTGGGCGAAAACTTTATATCTAAGCCAAGAGCAAGAATTACTCGTCCTAAAGACTCAACAGAAGCGTTAAGACAGAAACATGTGGCATACCCTATCGTCAAGAATGCACTTAATAAAGCAATGAAAGAATTAAATAAATCTGACACTTTAACTGCTAAGATGATTCACACAATGGGTTCGTTGGTTGACCTCGACGCTCAGACAGAAGCGTGTGTAAATTTGTTGATAGATAGTGGTCTGGCATGTGTCAGAATAGACAAAGCTACTGGTGCAAAACAGTTTGTCACTAAACTTACTCCTGATACAATGTTTAGACTATACAGGAGTAGTTTTACATCGTCAGTAGACCATGTACGTGGGAATATTGCTGGTGCATATTCTGCTTTGGAGTCAGCTATTCTTATCCCGTGTATTTTAATGGGTAATGCTGAAACAAAAGTTGGCAAACTTCATCAAAGTTTAGCACGTGCACTCATGGAAGCATATAGTAGCTTAGTCAGTGTTAAACAGCACGGTAAATTTAACGTCAACCAAAGTATCGATTCTGACTTTGCAAGTACCTGGTTGTATAAATCAACAGAACTACTTCGTGCTATCGAAAAAGCAGACCCAAATGGAGAAATGAGGAACTGGACAAAGGTTCGTATTGATGATAACAAATCTGTCAAAGAGGCTATTGCTAATTTAACAAACATCAAGGAGATTGAAGAGCAAGAAAATACAATGTACGAAAAAGCTGAAGAGCTACTGCCTCCGTCTGTTAGTGATAAATCAGAAGTCCCAGACAGTAAAGTAATGCAGGTGCTCCAGCACATTGCCGATAAACGTAACCCAACTATGAATAGAACTGTACAAAAGAAAGGTTGGTCAGCTAGTTTATGGAGTAGGTTTAGGACTCCAACACTCAGTTGGTTTGAAAAACTTATCGACTCAGAAGAAGCTAAACACTTGATTGATTTAGGTAACAGATGTATTGAATGGCAGAAGAAAATGAACGCCCAGAGCGATAACTACGTCAAACAACTCAGAGCTACGCTAACGTTTAAAGGAAACAAAATTAGAACACGTCAACTCCAGCAATACTTCAATGACGCCATTAACGAGGCTAGTGAACGTGGCAGAGACCTCGTTGAACTCTTCGATATGCCAGTAGAAGCTGGTCAAGATGAACGTTGTATGAACCACTCTGAATCTGGTCAACACGCAATGTTGAAGGTGTACGAGGGCGATACATTTATTCAGATTCACCAAATGCCAAATAAGGAAATTGCACAGCAAAAGATTAATGATAAAGTACAAGAATTGCAGAAGAAGTTAGAAAAAGAAGGTAAGAAAGTACCAGAAAATCAGGCGTTCTGGTACGATGAAAAGACTGGTACCGCAACATTCTACGCTTGTCCAAGTTCTCGTATGGCAGACGGACAGTTCAAGAACTTGTTTGTATCTGCACCGACACAGAAGGACGGTAAAGGGGCAGAAGCATATACAAACATGCGTATGAGACTGTTAAGAGACGTCATGAATGAAAATGATAAAGCTAGAAGAGAGAAGATGAAAACATTAGGTTTCGATAAGGCATTTATTGACCAGTTCATTAAAGCTCATGCGTTATACAGAGGACTCCTTACTAACGCATACATTAGAGAACGTAAAAGAGAAATGCGAAACGAAGATATTATCGGACAGCAGAGAATTGGTTTTATTCACGCTTATTCTCCTAGGTACTACGCACGCTACATTCTCCGTAAAGAAGTATGGACTGTGTTGCCAAAAGGCTCGTTAAGTCCGTCTAAACTAAAAGCCGAACTTGCAGAAGGTACCGTTGTTAAGTATAACAATAAATACTACCGAGTGCAAAGCGTAGGCCTTGGTTCTTTCTCTAGTAAGTCCGAAAGAGCTAGATACAGAAACGAGCATAAGCTTGCTTCTAACGAAAGATACGTAGAGATGACTAGAGACGACTGGATGAAACAGCACGGCGGCGAGTCGGACGCATTCACTACTCCTATTCATAGTATGGGCAACGTTACCAACTCTGATGTAAGTAAAGCAACCAGAGACATTAAAAAGAGAACCGCTGGCATATTGGTAGATTTCATTAGTAAATACTACCCAGATAAACAGCCGTGGGAAGGGAAAAAGACTATTAAGAATATTGTGGATAAACTGGAACACATGCCGCCAGAGGACAAGGCAGTATATGGGGAGCATAAAGAAGATTTAATTCGACTGGCTAAAGGCTTGAGAATCAACGCAAAAGACATTGTTACTATGAAACAGTTAAAAGATTCTATTATTAATGAAGGTACTCAATTTCTGGCTGGTCGATATGCACAGGAACGGGTATCTAAGAGTGGCAACTACTCCAGAGATGTGATTGGGTCTTTACAACAGTACTTACACGCAGTAAATAACATTGAATCTCTCACCCCATTTTACAGAAATGCTACTAAGACGATTAAAGAATACACTGGCAGAGAATATAGTAAATCAGAACGAGATTCCTTTGAAACCAACTATAATATTATGTGTGACGCTGTTGATGTTATCCTTGGTAGAACACCGAAGCCAACAGATAAACTCTTACGTCAAGTTAGTGCTGGTGCTATTGAAGCTATTTATAAAATTACGCCTCTTAAGAAACTGTTTGAGGCATGTAACATTCACTTCCCAGATATGTGGCTACCGTCCCTTATTCAGTTTGGTTTAGCTTTGCAGGTTCCGTTGAAACTTGGCATGTTGAATGTCGCTACAGGTTTAGCACAGTACGCTCAGTTATCGAACGTATATGCTATGGGTGGTGAAGAAGCATTTGCTTACGCTATGAAGAGAATGCCAGGAATCATGAAGAAAGCACATAATCCGTTCATGGTGCTTAAGGGGGACTTCGATGTATCTGAATATGACGACGCCATTCGACAGGTTATGGCAGACATGAACCTAACCAAAGAAGGCAAAATGTTACTTGAAAAGGATGCTGAGAATGCGTTTAAACGGGCATTAATAGACGGCAACCCAGAGGCTTACGAGCTACAAGCTTTCGACGACCTGTACTCGGCTATACTTGGTGAAGCTGACACAGGTTCTTTGAGTGATTTAGCGAATCAGCTTAGCGATTTTGGTAACGCCTACGAAGGAGAACCCTTGTTGGATAGATTACCTAAGAATGCCAAAAAGTTGTCTGATTTGTCGATGATTCTATTTAGCGGTGCCGATAAATCTATGAGGGTATTTTCTGCTATGGTGGCGGAGTACAATATCAAGAACAGCCCGAAATATGCAGCGTGGAGAGAAGCACATAAGAGTGACACACCAGCTCAATATAATGAAGCTATGATGTTAGAAATGAGAGATTTTATTAATCGTACGAACTTCACGTTCAATAGAGGTATGGACCCGTTACTTGTTGCTAAAGGTGGTTTACTTGCTAAATGCGTATTCCAATTTGCGTCCTATGGTTTCCAGCAATTACGTTTGTTTGAATATATGTGGGACACAGGTAAGAAGAAAGAATTGGCGAAAGCTATCGGCAGTATGATATTATTCTCTGGCGTTGTAGCTGGTATTCCAATGATGACGATGATGTCTGGATTATGTGAAGCCATTTTTGGTACCAACCCAGAAGACTGGATTAAAGACTTTGTTTTGAGAGCAGCAGGTAAAAGTAATAGTGGTATCTCTAAAGCAGCAGCAGAGGCGTTCTGCTATGGTATTTTTGCTCCTATCTTAGGTATTGATATCAGTAAAAAGATTGGCGTAGCCGATATCATGAAAGACCCAACAGACGTTAGAAACCTCATGGGTCCAGCAGTAGGTATGGCTATCGACTTAAGTACAGCCGCAGGAGCAACATACGACGCAATGATGTACGATAAGTATACCACTGACCAGTTAATGTTTGCTTGGTTTAAATCAGTACCAGCATTGACACGCTACTTACAGGCTGGCCGAGGACAGTATTACTCCTATAGCAAGCTTATGCCAAAGACAGAATATCAGTCTATGAGTGGAACAGATAGAGTTCGCAACGTACTTGGTTTCAATCCTATTGACAATAGAATGAACACAGATATAAACAGATATATTACAGATAAGAACCAAGATTACTCTAATAGCGTTCGAGAGGCGATGATTGCTTACGTAAACAACCCAACGGAAGCTAATTTGGCTCAATTGAAGTCATATGGCAAGACACCAGAAGACGCCAAGAAAGCTGTAGGTAAGATGATTAAACCTAAAATAACAGCAGAACAGGCAGAAAAGATGGTGACTAAAGCAAAGAACGACAACGCAGATGTTGTACGTAATAATGTACGTGCATTAGGTAACATGCTAAACTAAGCATAATAAAAGGGAGGCTTCCGCCTCCCTTTTATATTGCCTTAATCTAGTTTAATGCTATACAAAACCTCAAGTAACACCTCACTATTATTTTTACTAACTACATACTTACTCCATCCCTCTAGACATTTGTACGCTCTATGGAACTTATATCGAAATTTAATATATTGCCAGAAGTTATACTCAACATAAAACGTTTGCTCGTCATTGTCAAGGTTAGTAAACGTACTCCTACTTGCAGCGTGACTACCTATAGATACATTCCCAGTACTAGATATAATAAGATACTTTCCATCTTTGAGTCTAAGTTGAATATAATTACTGTAGTATCCAAATTCACGTATTACACAACATGCACGAGGGTCATATTCATACTGTTGTACACGACCATTTTGTGCAATAATCGAACTCAGTAACTCGTTAATCTTAGCTCGAACTTGTCTATCATTGACATACATTCGTTGCTCCTTTCGTGTCTTATCCTTCACACAATACTACGGTATCTGGTGAGTTTGGTGTGAGTAATTCAATTACCAAACGTTCTCCGCCACGACCATCTGGGAATGCGTCTACCCAATCAACACGATAGTCAAACGCTTCTGGTGGAACTTTACTAACGTCCATACAATACTTACTGTTGTCTGCGTTTTCTCTATCAATAATATGAACCTTAGCGTTATAAGGGATGACCCTACTTAATTCTCTAAATATCATACGTCCTCCATATCCATGTCCACGTTAGCGTCTGGCGAATATAAGTCTACAATAACATTAAAGCCAGAACTAGCTGAATCTATCCAACTAACATAATAGTTAAAACACTTTTTAGGTAGTCTGAACAGACAGTGATAAACTGTCTTTTTGTTTCGTTTATTATCAAGTCTTTCCCACACCCTAAATACAGTATTCCCAGGAAGGATGTGTCGTATTGTATTAAGAGTTACATCCATCACACCTTCACCTCTTATATCCCCAATCATCTTTCGGTCTATAAATAACTGTATCTTGTGTTGCGTCGATAAACTCATAAGGGAACATCTTGCACCACGCCTTATGTTTATCTTTATCGGTCACATTGTTTTTATCGACACACACAGCTCTCCATTTAGGTTTAGTCCGCTTATCACGAATATGCTTTAGCTCAAGCCACCCTTCGATAAAACCTCTCCACCACGCCTTGGCGTGCCAAATAATTTCATGTTCTTCGTTCACACGATAGTTCTTATACTTCTTCTTCCACATGTTTATCACCGTTCCTTTACATCACTGTGTACCTCTAAGATTAAAGTTTTATATTGGTTAAGGTACATGTGCACAATTTCTTTTTCGCTTACGTGTTTTGGCATATTGTCTAACGGCCAAAAATCTTTAACGTGTTCGTCGTACATTTCGTGAACCCACACGTGACTAGGTGGGCACTTAACCCAATCCCATTTCTGTACAATATCTTCAACTGTCATCTTCCTCTTCCTTTCCTAGTACAACACAAAGAATAGGTTCAAATAAGCCAAGCTCCCAACCGCCATCGTCATCATATCTATGAGCGGCGAAGATATCTGTTACCTCTTTATCCATCGCTCCTTCATCAATATCATTCTTATCGTGGTATAACCAAGCGTATTCATGATACTGTTCGGAAATAATTTCTAACGGTTCTCCATCGTGAACACCTTCAAGCAACTGTTTTAATGTAAGCATTATTTCACCACTTTCTTTAGTTTTAACTTATTGTATACTTCATCGAAACCTTCTAGTGCGAACATTACACCGCCATACATATCTTCGTAGGGATCATAGTAACCTGCGTCTTCTTCGCTACAAAAATCACCTGGGAAATATAAGTCGCCATAGAAAACTCTAACCTCAAGATTTAAAACTTCTTTTGGGATAAGTGTTTTATCTCTAAATAATACGTCAGGTTGACGCCATTTATAACAATCCTTTTCTTCATCACTGTTGGCGTCGCATACACGAATAGCACCATCAGCATGATATCGCCATAAGTAATCTTTAAGTTTCATAAGGTTTCCCCTTTCCAATGTGTGTACCTGTTACAGAGCCAGGAATATAATCTTCCATAGTCTCTAAATACCTTGTTTCTCTTTGTTCCCATACCTCTAATGTTTCTTTAGCATTTCTTATTGCGTCACTACGCTGAAGTCCACAACGCTTCAACGCAGATATAACATCTTTATATTCTAACACTTTGTTATGAGCTTCCACGTAATTGACAAACTCATACATCCACCCTGATGGTACTGGAACAACGTAGATTACTCCGTTCACTACCTGTATTTTTTGAACATCAATATTACGCCATTCTTTCAATACTTGACGTTCATCCATAGGTAATACATTCATCATAATAATATTTTGTTTGTAGTCTACAATAGTTACTCTTCTAATATTGTGGTCTATAATCGCCAAGTTCCCAAGCTGCATGTTTTCCTACACTCTCCTTCTCTTCTTTTACTAATTGTGCTGCTTTAATAATCATTTCATTTTCCGCTTTACGCTTTTCACTTTTTCGTGTAACAGCAGGGTAATACATTAAATCAAAGTGCAAAGTGAGCTGGGGTAATACATTAGGTTCTCTAGCTATAGATGGATGAACGTATAGAATCTCAGCTTCCCTCAAGTCATCACTCATATCATAGAGGTCGCCACAAAACTCACAATGCCTATTATCATTCTCGAAATCGTGGAACACATACTTAACAGTATATCTTACCGCCCTCCACATGTTTATAAACTCAGCGACTGTCATCATCGTCATCCTCCTCATCGTCTGGAATCACATACCACGATTCGTCCACAGACGCAATCGCATAGATAACAATAAAGCAGACGCCAACGATTAGTTCGCTGTTCATGAACGCACATACTGCACCAATAAATGCACAAATAGAAACCACGTTTCTAAGAACGGCGATGATATAATTCATCCAATCAAACATACACTCATTCCTTTCTAACAGAAACCAAGCAAATGAAATATAAATGGAATACCAGACATAAGAACCAATATTCCAGCGACAGCATAACCCACCATCACGATAGACAGGGCTAAAAAAATAACAGTATAACCCATTTCTTTTAGGGTATTAATGGCTTCTTCTTTATTCATAGTAACCTCCATTACCAAATTAATAACACCCATGCTACAGAGAAGAGTGATAACACGGCGATAATTTCAAGACACCATACCGTACCAACAATAGGAGCAGGAGCGTTATCGTACCACTCCTGAATACGATTATCCCACTCTCTAATCTTTTCCATCTCAACCCTCTCCTTTCATCTGTATACATTATATCATATAATATTAGTTCTGTCAAGTACTTTTTTTAATTTCTTTAAAGTATTTAATACCATCGCCTTTATGTGACTAACTCTTTGAGTTACTCACACACGGCTTCGAGTACTGGAGTACTGGACCATGCCCTCACACCACCATTTAATCTGTGACTAACCATGTGACTAACTCTTTGAGTTACTCACAAGGTTACTCACACGTTATCAAGTTCTTATTTTTTATTCTTTATTAATTATCTTTAAGGTTTAAATCTTTATGTTAGACAGTTTGTTTTCAGCTCTGTGTCTCGCCTGACGGCGAGGGATGAAACTCAGAGCTGAGGGAGTGAGAAGGTAGACGCCGCATAGTTGACAGCGTAGTGATGTTTTACTACACTGAACTATGCACGTCATACCAAACAGAAGAACGGAATGAAACCCGTCGCCTCGGTCATTTATCGGTTGGTAACACACGTAGTTCTCGAAGAACTCAACCTCACTCAACCCTTGGTAAGTGGTTACCTGACGCCGTCTTTCGACTTGAGCCTCCAGCCTTAAATTTCGGGCGTGGTGTTTAATCCACGCTAAAGTTTCTCCCTTTAACGGACATTACTTGGGCCTGACCTCCGCAACGTGTGGTGCGTTCACAGCCTTCCCTGAGACACCCATACACAAAGTGCCCTGATTTCCTGCGGTTGGGTAATACTACCTTTTGAGTTTCGGTCAACGTGGTAAGTAAACACCGTCTATTATTATCTAAGGAGTATGCGTAATAATAGAAACCGCTCGAATCTTAAATTGTATCCACAACATCTTTCATATGGAGGCGGCACTCAGAATCGAACTGAGGATAGAGGTTTTGCGGACCTCTGCCTTAACCATTTGGCTATGCCGCCATCAAGTTTTCCTATGTTTATATTATATCACATAGTTCAAACTTTGTCAAGTACTTTTTTTAAATTTCTTTGAAGTTTTTCTTGACAATTATATTGTATCATACTTTGTCAATCTTGTCAACTACTTTTTTGAAAAAGTTTTTGAAAATCTCTTGACAAAAATTGAAAGTGGTGTTATAATATAATTGAAGTGAGAAAGGGGGTGACCATAATGAAAGATAAAGAACTTATGAATCTTGGTTTCGGTGTGTATATTCACAAGGCAGACGTGCTTGGATTATATGGTGCAGGACAGAAACATACAATGAGACGTATGACTAGTAAAACGAATGCACCATTACCGAATCAGGTGTTGAACAATCTTAATGGGCGTGAGTGTTTGTCTTATGTAGAAACACCGTTCCATATTTATCTGTGTGCCTACCCTGTAGAAGTATTAGTTGAAGAATATACTGGTAATCATACAGAAGAAGGAGACAGACTCCGTGCTACGTATGACTCTGAAGATTATCTTGTGAACTATCAGAAGAGTGAACACGATTCGTATTATGCTTTGTACATGAAAAAGATGGCAGAAGCTAAAGAAGCTACTCGTGCAGAATGGGATAAGCTACAGTTAGAGAAACAAAGAAAGGCGGCGGCAGAAAGTGACGAATAGTTTTGTTAATCTACATCAACATTCAGACTACTCGATAGGTGATGGGTACTGTACGTTGGATGAGATTATAGAAAGAGGAAAAGAATTAGGCTATAAAGCGGTCGCACTAACAGACCATGGGACTACAACAGGATTGTATGCGTTCTATCAGAAATGCAAGAAAGCTGGTATTAAACCTATCTTGGGTATGGAAGGTTACTTCTGTCCCGAACCAGAGATGAAGAGTGGTGAGAACTCACACATCCTATTGATTGCGAAAGATATTAACGGTTTGCGTAATCTGTATAAGTTATCTAGCATTGGTGCGAAACAGTTTTACAAGAAGCCACGTATTGGTATTGAAGATTTGAGAAAGTATCACGAAGGTTTGATTTGTACGACCGCATGTATCGCTGGTTTCTTTAACAGATATCCAGGTAGTGTGGAAGAAATAGCAAAGATATTTGGTGATGATTTCTATATGGAAGTTCAGCCACACGAGTTCGAGGAACAGAAGGAATATAACGAATGGGTTTGGGACTGTGCTATGGCTCATGATTATCGTGTAGTTGTTACTAATGACGCTCATTACAGTCGACCTAGTGATGTACATTATCATGATTTGTGGGTAAGCATTCGTGGTACGTCAGACGCATATAGTAGTCATGACTTTTATATGATGGATGGCGATGAAGTTAGAAAGAGAATGAAGAGTTCGTGCTTTACTGATGATGTGATTAGTTACCTGATTGAAGAAACGAATAACATTGTCGATAAGTGTAATGTTGTTATACCAGAAGGGGGCGACAATTATCCTAAATACAATACTAAAGACCCTGAAAGAAAGATTCGGGATTGGTGCAACGAAGGGTGGAAGCGACTACGAATTTCAACCAAGCCGAATAAGAATGATTATGTGGTACGAGTTGAACGAGAGTTACCTGTGCTTAGGAAATGCGATTATCTCAATTATCTCTGCATTATCAAAGATATTATTGGTTATTGCACTGAGCATAATGTACTTACTGGGTTGGGTCGTGGCTCTGTTGGGGGCTGTTGTACGGCTTATCTCTCTGGCATTACTCAGGTAGACTCTGTAAAATGGAACACAATCTTTGAACGCTTTTGTAATGAACAACGTGTCACCCCTGCGGATATAGACGTAGACTTTGAAAGCGATAAACGTGATGATGTCATTGATTATATTAGGGGTAAGTATGGTGAAGTGTACCACGTTAGAACGATGAACTACATGCAAGAGAAGGCGGCACTTAAGAGAGCTGGACAAGCGTTGGGGATGTCTTCTATGTATGTTAATAAGATTAGCACTAACTTTCAGAATTGGAAAGGAGTTAAAGATGAGAAACTCAGAGATGTTGCTAGGCATTTCTTTGGACGTTTACAGTCTTATGGCATGCACGCCAGTGCCGTTATGGTATTCCCTCGAGACCCTACTGAGTGGTGTTCGATAGAGAAACAGGGAGAAGATTTTGTATGTGCTACGGACTATCACGACCTTGAATCACAGGGTTGCTTGAAGTTAGACTTGTTGGGTTTAACTCAGTTGTCTATTGTGCATACAATGGCGGATATGATGGGCGTTGATGTTCGTCGGTTGTGGGATAACATTCCAGAACAGGACGATGTAACATGTGCGTTGCTTAACGCTGGCATGACTGAAGGCTGTTTTCAGATTGAGTCTGCGGCGATGAAAGGGTTCATTAAGTCTGTATCTATTCATAGTGACGCTGACCTCGTACCAGTCATGGCCTTGTGTAGACCAGGTCCACTTGATAGTGGGATGGCTAAGGACTACATTGATAGAAGAACTGGACGTAAACCAGTAAAGAAATTGTACCCAGCATATGATGAGATAACTAAAGAAACCTATGGCGTTATCTTGTATCAGGAACAGGTTATGCAGATTGCTCAGGCATTATGTGGTTACTCTCTTGGTAAAGCTGATATCTTACGTAAGGTTATTGGTCGTAAGATTGTGGAGGAAATGGAACCAGCCATGAAAGAGTTTAAGGAAGCTGGTCTGAAGAATGGTGTGCCAGAAGATGTGATGGCATACCTTGCTGATAGTATTAGTAAGTCTGCTAATTACTTATTCAACAAGTCACACGCAGTGGCGTATGGGCTTACGTCATGGAGAACAGCTTACCTTAAAGCTAATTATCCAGAATACTATATGGCTTCTCTTATTGAATACAATAAAGATGATAGAGCCAAGGTGGCGAAGTACATTGCACACGCTGTGGCACTGAGGATTAATGTACTTCCGCCACACGTAGAATCATCAGAATCGTGCAAAACGTCGTTGAATAACGAGAGTTTGAAGCGTACCTACGTGCCTAAGTCTAATTGCATTACCTTAGGTTTCGATATGTTAAAATACGTAGGAAATGCATTTGACAGTTTGGTATTCGGTAGAGCAGGAAAGGAATGGATAGATGACAACAAGAAAGCTAACAAGAGAGTCCTCGAATCAATCGTCAAGTCAGGAGCACTGGGTGACAATCGAGGCGAATTGCTTTGTTACATCGAGTGGGTCAAAGATACAAGGAAGAGTAAGCCGCCTTTTGTCTACGTTAAGAAAGAAAACGAGCAGTCTAATCACGACATGGAGATCGAGTCTATTGGATATGCTTTTTCTAGGGATGATGGCTACGTTCTTGATTTGTGTGACGGAGTTACTACTTTCCTTGTCACTGTAACAAAGAAGAAAGCACATAAGACTAAGCAAGGGAAGCCAATGCATTTCATTTCTGCTTTGGTTGACAATGTTCCAAAGGAGTTGGTGGCCTTTGACAACAAAGGGAATAATATTGAAGTTAATAGAACTTATATTATGAGACTTCGAGGAACAATGATTATGGATTATACTTTGGCAATTAGAAAAAGTTGAAACTTTTTAAAAAAAGCACTTGACAAACTGTGAAAGCTGTGGTATACTAACTATAGTGAAAGGGAGTGATGAATATGATTGTTACATTCTTTGCTACATTAGCTGGTGGTTTTATCGGGGTGATGATTGGAGAACTGACGGCCCCATATATTTTTAAACATAAAGGAGAAGATAAGGAATGAGTTCATTAGATATGGCATTGGCAGAATTGAAGAAACCGTTTGCACCTAAGGATGTAGAATGGAGAATTCAGAGAAAGAGTAAAGACGGACAGAAGGGAATGGCGATGGCTTACATTGACGCTCGTGCTATCTCTAATCGTCTTGATGACTTGGTAATGAGAAACATTATCGACGGTTGGTCTGTTGATTATAGACCTATTGATATGAGTACTATTAAACAGCAGAAGCGTGGGTACGATACTGAAGTACCGATTAAAGGTTTCATTTGTACTATCACACTGAACCTTGGGGATATGAGTATCAGCCGTGAAGACGGGGCAAACCTTACTGATTTTGAACCGTTCAAAGGTGGCTTGTCTGGTGCGTTTAAACGAGCTGCCTCTATGTGGGGTATTGGTAGATACCTGTATGATTTGCCTACAGTGTGGGCACCTATTGATAATTGGGGTAACATTACGCAGAAACCTAGACTTCCACTGTGGGCACTGCCTGAAGGGTACGTTGAACCAGATAGTCCAGAACCGTCTACCCCACCTGAACATACGTCATCGTTCGCTGGTTCTGAAAGTGCTTTCGGTATGCCAAATGATGACAACCCATTCACTGAAGATAACAGTGGTGGCGGTGAAGGAGAAATGATTTTCCCATTTGGTAAACACAAGGGTAAGAAATTGTCTGAAGTTCCACCAGATTATATGAAGTGGTGCATTGAAAACATGCAGAGACTTGACCCGAAACTGAAGGCGGCGATGGAAGCATACTTGAATAGATAAGGAGTGATACCGTGAATAATCTTGAGAATGTTATCAAAGCGAAACTAGACCTACGAGAATACGTAAGCCAGTACACAGAGCTAAGAAGAACTGGTAACACATGGAGAGGGGCTTGCCCGATTCACGGTGGAGAAAACAAGTCGGCGTTTACCGTATTCCCTCACGGAACATTCTACTGCTTCTCGTGTGGGGCTAGTGGTAATGTGATAAACTTTGTAGCTGAACACGAACACATAACATACGAGGCGGCTACTGAGAAATTAGCTGAGATGTTAAACATTGATGTATCGTCTAGTGTAGAATATGTACGACAGAGAAACATTATTCAAGAATACAGACACAAGGTAGACACAGCTCAGAAATATTTGGAAGAGAATGAAGGCGTTAAAAAGTACTTACACAGACGTAAGATTAGCGATGAAGTTATTAAGCTCTTCCATTTAGGAGCTGACCGTAAGGACGGGGGTAACTTGATTATCCCCATCTATAATATCAATGACCAACCAGTAGCGATAGCTAAGAGATACTTTAATGCGAAGTATAAATACAAGAACTCTAAGAATAGTGAAGTGTTCGATAAGAGTGAAACGTTGTATGGTTTGAATGTGTCGCACAAAGTTGGTGGTAGTACACTGTATCTTGTTGAAGGATACTTTGACGTAATGTCTGGTACACAGTTAGGACTTCCGACTGCTGGGTATTGTGGAGCTGAGATTGGTAAGGAACAGATTCAACTACTAAATAAAACGGTTCCACCGACTACACAGATTGTTTTGGTTCCTGATATGGATGAGGCAGGACTCAAACATATTGATAGAGTGCGTGATAGATTTAATTCTATAACACGCTTTAATGTGAGAGTCCTTCCACTTCCTGATGGGTGTAAAGATTTAAATGACGCATTAGTGAATGACGTTGATGTAAAGAGTTTACCCACCGTATACATTGACCAGTTCGTTCTCACACGGAAACTGGATGAATGTAAGTCTATCGAAGACCAGTACTCATACGCTACGGAGTTTATGAAAACAGTTAAGAACCAGATGGTTAAAGCTGACTTAGTAGACTTGTTAGCCAAACGTTGGGGAAAAGACGCTAGTGATTTAAAAGAAGCCTTTGACTTAGATGAAACAGAGATTGATTCACTAACTGATGAAGCGTCCACGTTGTATGATTGCTTGGGTTCTCTTGGTAAACTGTACGAGAAAGGTATATTTAAGACTGGTATTGCTGGCGTAGATGATTGTGTCGGTGGTATCATGAAAGGACAGGTGGTTGTTGTGGGAGCGTATAGCGGAAGCGGTAAAACTTCTTTCGCTATCGACTATATCTTAAAGAGTGTACTGAATAATGATATGAGAGTTGTGTTCTTCTCACAGGAAATGAGTAAAGGTAATGTGCTTGAATGGATACTGGCGAAGCTAATTGGTTGCCCGTTTTATCAAGTGCGTGAACACTTTAAAGATTCTGAAGAGATTAAGAAACAACTCGATAGGATTGGCAATAGATTGATTATCATCGACAAGAACGGTGTCACCATGGATGAAATTGATAGAACAATATCTGCGATTAATGCCAAAGGTTTGTTCGATAAACCAGTTGACATGGTGGTGTGTGATTACTTCCAGTATCTAAAGGGTACGGAAGAGTATGACGGAGCGGCACAACAGGCAAAGGCTATGAAGAGAATAGCAAAAGATAAAGACTTAATCTTTGTAATGTTAAGCCAGCTCAATCGCCAGAGTAACCAGTATGAAGAGCCAACGATGAATCTACTGAAAGGTGCTGGTGACATCGAAGCTAGTGCTGATATCTGTTTGCTAATGTGGAGGCCTGACCTTAGACCAGGGATTGGATTGGAGGCTGAACAGAAGTGGCATGGTATTACACGATTCAATTTAGCTAAAGTCAGAGGTTACCAATTAGGTTCGACAAGATTTATGATGAAGTGGAATAAAGACAAGAGTATTTTAGAAGACTACGAGGGGGAAGAGTAATGCCACTAACACATTATAGATGTCCAGACGGAAGAGAGTGTCCAGTTAATGAGTGCCTAAAGAAATGTAGGTTGGCTGGTAAGATTAATCCGACTACTGGTATGTTGTACGTACCATGTGGTAGGTGCTTATCAAGACGAGCGTTACTTGCTATTGCGGCAGAAAGACGGTGGACTGGCAAGCCTAGTACAACACAATTACTTAACGGTACTCTCGAAGAATACCTAAAGCTAACTGAGCCGTACACCATTGACCCAATGCAGTCAGTGTTTGCACTACATGGTACGAGTGTTCACGAAGCACTAGAAGATAACACAGTAGGTAATGCTATGACAGAACAACGACTGGATGATGGCGTGTCAACTGGTGCGTTTGATTACTTTGATGAAGAAGCAACCGAAGAAGAGAACACTGGCTACTTGTATGACGATAAAACATACGGAAGTTATAAAGCCGCTAAGGTTCTTGGTGCCGTTAAACATAAAGAACAGGTTGGTGTATTCAAGAATGGTAAGCCAAAGTATAAAACATACTTCACTTACGATGGGGTACATGGTAGTGGTAGACTTGACCTTGCAATTCAGCTCAACGATTATCGTATGAAGCTGAAGAAATGTTTAGGTAAAACTGCTAAAAAAATGATTTGTGAAATGATTGTCAGAGATGGCAATACTTATATGGCTGAGTCCCGTGGCGTTATGCAGCCAGCATATCTGGTTGAAGTTAATAAGATTAGCGACCATTGGGTTAGCAAATATATGAAGGCGAAAGCCGATAACTTAGTACACGCTATGGAAACAGGGCTACTTCCTAAGCAGTGTAGTTACAGAGAACGTTGGGGAGGTATGAAGTGCGAGAGATTCTGTAACGTCAAAGACAAATGCCCGTACGTTAAATGTTAAAGGAGATATGACTATGAAAGATGAAAACGTATTGACACCAACGATGGAGCAGGTTGTTAAGGTGAATGTTAAAGTAACCGTTAAAGGCAACGGTGTGGATGTGGATGTACATTCCGATGACAGTGCACCAGCTATGGCTACCGCATTGTTCTTGGGGTTGATGGCTACCTATGGTATTGAAGAAGCTGGTGCTAAAGAAGTATTCGATGTGATGATTGATAAGATTGCAGAATTGAAAGGGGACGAAGAAGAATGAGTGAAGCTAAAAAAGTTACAGTTACATGGGCAGATAAAGACGACGGTACTGCTGATATTCAGTTTGACACTAAGCTGAAAGGCAATGACGCAGCACAGGTATTGCTTGGCGGGCTTCTTGCCTTGATGGGTATTGAAGACCACGAAGCTGTGGTAGATGTAGTCAGAACATTGAACAAGTATTCCAATGGCGGAGGGGTGACTAAGCGTGTTGAATAAAGCAGACAAAGAAAGACAAAACTTAGAAGCCATCGCTACTATTATGAGCCTAGTTAGTGTTGGTGCTATGCCACCAGATAAAGCATTTGATATTATGGCTGGTATTGGTAGACGTAATCACGAAGAAGAAGTGAAGCAGACAACAGATGAAGTACCACCGCCGACTGAACCACCGTGGAACGATCAAGCTATTTATCTGAAGTTTGTTAAAGATAAAGTGAATGAGATTGTTAAGAAGATTGAAAACAAACAGTCTCAGTATATCGGTGATGATATGGTGCTTAGTGCTATCACTGATACGGCAGATAAGATGGTGGTCGGTAGGCCTTCGACCATTGATGAAAGACTAAGAGTTATTCTGACTCTGATGGATAAGCATGTAGGAGCATTAATGAAACGTGGGACTACACTTCCAGACCTTGAAGATAGACTCACCGATATTATTGTTTACTGTTTCATGGCAATGTATTTACTTGACAAAGATATTTTCTTTGTTGATTTAAAAGACAATGCGAGCTAGCAAATTTCTAAGGGGAAATAATGTTAGCCATAGTACGGTGAAAGGTAAGAAAAAGAAAGACCCATTAAGAGTTGCGATGGGTAAACGTAATAGACGTAGTGGTAAAACGTTTGAACGTAATGTGTTAGCTAGGTTGATATCATTTGGCTTGTCTGTGTTTAAGACACCAATGAGTGGTTCTTTAAAGGCGAGTGGTTTAATCCCTTGCCTTAAAGACCACATGGCTAGCGACTTACAGATTCAGCTGAAGGATAATACTTACTTAGTAGAATGTAAACACATGTCGACACACGAGAAACTATTCAATGAGTTACCAGATGTTGACTGCTATCACTATAAAGGTTTCTGTTACATGATGAGTGATGACGCTTTCCTTAGCTACTTGTGTGGCGGTAAGATTAATATTATCGAGAAAGAGGATAAGCGTAACAAATGGTTACATAATTTTTTCAATCAAGACAATAGCCACATTGTTGTTCTTGGTTACAACTATCGTGATAATATTTATTGTGTGAGAGAAGATGTGTATGATATCTTCTACGATTGCAGAAAGATGAGAGGTAAATAATATGTTTATTGTATCTGACAAAGAAAACAAACTGATGGATGTTGTAGATGTTTACATTAAAGCAATGAAAGATAAAGACTCTAATGAAGTAGTAGGGTATATGCTGATGGGTATTCCGCTTGGTTCTAGTCGTGGACAGATTCTGGCTATCGTAAACACCTACGAAGAAGCACAGAAACTGCTGTTGAAGATTGCCGCCAAAGTTGAAGCCGCTAAAGTAAACGACCTTGACTGATGACCCACGTACCCTTGCTATTGAAGAACAGGAAGGGCATGACGCACAGAGAATGCTTGAGTTGCTGTCCGATTTCGATGAGCAGTATACTCAAGCTATCATCTCTAATATTCTATCGTGTGACCCTAAAGACTTTGAGGCATGGCGGAACCTACTCAAAGCTAAGGAAGCATTACTGTCTTACCTAAGAGATAAGGTTAGAAACGGTGAGCTTGCTTACGATAGAAGATTAGAGTTGGATAAGGATGACGAAAATGAATTGATGAATAAGTATAGGAGTGATATCTTTGGATAAAGAAGTGCTCAATCAGTACAACGAGATTAAGAAAACGTACCCAACTATTCTTGATAATGACCCATCGAGTGCATACTCTTTGATGATTAAAGCCTCTACTCTTATGGAGACTTTTGATTCTCAGGTGGCATTACTGTATAAAGAACTTGCGTTTGCTGAACAGAAGGCTAAAGCTACAACGGCTGAGAAGTCTTCCGAGTTTAGTAACAAAGTTACCGTTGGTGATAGACATACATTATCTGACCCTGATTGTCAGGAAGCGTGGGCAATGGTAGCTGAAGTTCAGTATTCAATCCGATTACTGGAAGCGGCTAGTAAGTTCTTGAATAGAGTGTACTTTGATATGAAGAATAACGTAGCGTTTAATCGTGGAGTACCTAGATACGAACAGAAGGAGTAAGTGATTGACATGGCTAGACAGAGTAGAGAAGAACTTGGAAGAGCTAAGATGTTAAAAGAAATTGCGAGTGGTAAGCTCACGCCACTCAAAGCCATTAAGCTGCATTGTCTTGATTGCGTATGCTACGATAGGAACGAGGTAACTAAATGTGGTAATGTTGATTGTCCGTTACACGAGTTCCGTTTTGGTCGCAACCCTAGACACAAAGGTAGAGTTGATAGGAAAGGAAAAGAGGTAGGAGAATAATGGAATGGAGAATACCACACAGTGAAGAGGATATGCTTAATGAAATTGAAGTCAACGGATTGGCAAACATTACAAGGCTTGTCGGTTTGTCATACGGTAAAGAGTTAGACTTTGAACACGGACAGCGTGTTATTAAAAGCTTGGTGGCTAAACCACTTAACAGTGGTGAGGCAAATATTCTTACTGGTGTACAGGTTAATATGGTCGTGACTGCTAGTATTAAATGGTGGCAACAGGCAGAAAGATATCATTGGTTCCAGATTGCTATGAGTGAATCAATCATGCACAGTATCGCAGACCCGAATAAAGAATTAACACAGGCAAACTTTGCCTATCCAACACCACTCTCTGAAGCGTACATTGGTATGCGTAAGGAAGTGTTCAAACAGTTTGGGTCAGACATTCCAGAAGACATTAAGTTGTGTATGATTTATAATGTGCCTGTCTCTTATTTGGAAAAGGCTTATGTTACTACTAATTACTTACAGCTTATGACTATGTATAGACAGAGGAGAAACCATAAGCTACCTGAATGGCAGAAGTTCTGCGACGAGGTGGAAAAGTTACCGATGATGAAGACATTATTGGGGGTGCAAAATGTTAACTAAAGGATACGCAGTCGTTATCTTTGACGAGCATGGTATGCCTAGATGTGTAGGCGTTGGTGCTGATAGCGACGAAGCAAAAAAGCTGGTTGATAATAACGTAAATAGTAGAGACTTACGTGCTCACGTATATCCTCTACCAAAGACACACGATAACATTAGAGTTTATAAATACAAGAAAGGAATTAATGATAGAAGATGAGTGATAATGTAATTGAAACTACGAGCTGGGAGAATGATGAAGTAGCGTACAATGTATTCAGAGCTAAGTATGCTAAGGACGACAAAGAAACTCCGAGACAGTTCTGTAAACGAGTAGCTAGTATTTGTAATGAAGATATTAGAGGTACTGTTGAGGGGTTGCTTGCTAGTGGTACATTCTTTTTCGGTGGACGCACATTATATCTAGCAGGTAGAAGAGATGAAGTGAATGCTGCAGGTAGTAACTGCTATGTAGTACCGATTGAAGGAGATACTATTGAAGATATTTACGACGCTAATAAACACATGGCACGAATCTTTAGTAAAGGTGGTGGAGTCGGCACTGATATATCTATTCTTCGACCTCGTGGAGCAAAGGTTAACAATGCGGCGAAGAGTTCAACTGGTGCTGTTTCGTTTCTTGATTTGTTTAATGAGACTGGTGAAGTAATTAGTCAGCACGGTAGACGTGGAGCAACTATGGTATCTATTGATTGTTCCCATCCTGATGTAGAA
>ERZ808278.355-NODE-355-length-32949-cov-5.000426_pt1 | contig 32949 bp, 30 predicted proteins | sample MGYA00521239_ERZ808278 | MGnify/ENA primary metagenome ERZ808278 (study PRJEB31516, sample SAMN03275600) | gut metagenome | biome: mammalia-associated habitat; material: feces | host: Papio cynocephalus | place: Kenya | collected 2012-07-17 ... | reverse complement strand
CCTTTTTATTCTAAGTAAAATGTAACTAATTACTTGACATGTACAATTGCGAGCGATAGCGAAGCAATCCAAATAAAATAAAAAGCCTTATCATTTGATAAGGCTTAAAATAAAACGTTAGTTAGGAAGGGAATAAGGGTAAATAATTTTAGGGTCTTATTAGCCGAATAAGCTAAAAGATTTGTCTACGTTATCTGAAATCAAAGATTTTACAGAATCATATTCTGTTGTTGCAGCCTGATGCTCTGTATTAATTTGAGATAACTCTAAGTCAAGCAATTTTTCGTCTTTTGAAATACTTGCAGTAGCTTGTTCATATTTACGCTGTGCAGCATTCAACATTGATTCATTAACTGAACCATCACTAGTACTTGTTGCGTCGTTCATTGAGTTTGAATATTCCAACGCAATAGCCTCTGATTTTAAAGACATAATTACTTTTTCGTTTGAAATCTGTTGTGCTCTTAATTCGAGATCATGCATTCTCGCTGTCAGAGTCATTAACCTAGATTGGTTAGCTGATACACCCATATTCTGTACTCCTTAACGTACATATTTTTCCTAACACATGTATTATCGGCATATCTTTTATTAAACTTTAGCTAAAACTCCATGTTCATCATGGTTTCAGGATTATTAAAAGGCTAAAAGCGTTATAAATAAAGGGTTACAGATTAAAAAATTCAAGTTTACAATGCTTAACAATTCGTCAAAGCAAAAAATAAACCCTCATGAAAAACATGAGAGTTCATTTTATAAATAATTCAAATCTTAATCAATAACTTCTACGCTTTTAATTTTTTTAGAAGAATGTGATTGAATATATGTATTTAACATATCATAGCAAACCTTACAAACTTTTTCTGTTGCTTTTTTATCATAATCACTTTCATAATTAAAATCGAACTGTTCCATAGCTTGCAAGAAATCTCTTATTTTGTAATGTAATTTTTTATTTATTTTAAAAGTATCATTACATTCTTTACAAATAACTCCGCCCATTTGAGTTGAAAAATACATTTCCTCATTCAAGATTTGTTCTCTACAACACAAGCAAGAATCAAGTTCTATACCAAAACCAGCAACAAGCATCAGTTTCATTTGAAATTTAATTACTGCAATCAAAACATCTTTTTTTGATTTTGCATCAGAAATTCTTTCCAAAGCTTTATAGAATAAAGTATATACCTCATCAGAAGACGGGTCATCTTCCACTCCAAAATTTGCAACTAATTCTGATAAATATATAGAATAAAATAATTTATCTACATCTTTTCTGCTTTTTGAAAAAGTATTCAAAGCCTCTGCTTGACAAATAGTACTCATATTTCTACCCTTGTGTAGCATTAATCTATTTGCGACAAGAGAATCCATTCTAGCACCTAGTTTGCTTTTTGGTTTTTTAACACCTTTTGCAACACCTTTGATTAGACCTTTTTCTTTTGAATACATAACAACAATTTTGTCAGACTCAGAAAGCGGATAAGATTTTAGATTAATAGCATCACAAACAAAATTATTCGTCATAGTACTTATTTCCTTGATTATTTGTACCACTAAATACACCACGAAGCATTTGGTTAAATTCGTTTTTATTATCAGAAACTTCAAGTGCTTCTTCTTGAGTAATAATACCCTCTTTAAGTAATGCAAATAATGATGCATTCATTGTAAGCATGTCATCACTACCTGAACGCATAATTGTATAAATTTCTTCTAACTGGTTCTTAGTAATATAGTCCTTAATAGTAGGAGTAGAAACCATGATTTCTACAATAGGACGACGACCAGCACCTTTTGCAACTTTTACAAGTTTTTGAGCAACAATACCTCTAACAGTATTTGCAATTTGGTCACGAATCAAATCTCTATCTTGAGGTTCAAACATATTGATAATACGGTTAATTGTTTGGATTGCATCGTTTGTGTGAAGTGATGCCAAAACCAAGTGACCAGTTTCTGCTGCTTTCAACGCTGCAGTTGCAGTTTCTCTATCACGGATTTCACCGATTAGAATAACATCTGGGTCTTGTCTTAATGCGTATTTAATACCAGCATTGAAAGACATTGTATCAATTTCAACTTGTCTTTGCGAAATGATACTCAATTTATTAGAGAACATGTATTCAATTGGGTCTTCAATCGTAATAATGTGTTTTGGATATTTAATATTAATATGTTCAATAATTGATGCCAAGGTAGTTGATTTACCAGACCCTGTAGGACCTGTAACCAATACAATACCGTTGTTCAAATCTGCAAAATTTTGAATAACTGTAGGTAAGTTCAATTCGCTAACTTGTCTAACGTTAAAAGAAATTACACGAAGAACCAATGCAAAGTGACCTAATTGTCTACTTAAGTTTACACGAAATCTTGAAATCCCTGGAAGTTCATAAGAAAAATCCAAGTCCATATTTTTCTTAATTTCATTGATATTATGTGACGGCAAAAGCGTCATTATGGTTCTTTCCATATCCTCATCGTCAAGAAAGTCCATATCAATTTTGACCATTTTACCATCTTTACGTAATACAGGACGTTCGCCTACGTGTAAGTGAACGTCAGAAGCACCGGTTTTTACAGCCTGCTTCAAAAAAGTCTTTGCATTAAAATTACCCAATTTAGTTCTCCTCTACAATTAGTGTAACATCATCATTTTTAAAATACAAAAATATTACAAATTATTTAAAAAAATCTTGACATATCATTCAATTATAACGACAATTTATAAGGGACGGAAAATATATTATGAGCAAAAAAACAATATTATTTGAAAAACATAAACAATTAGGTGCAAAAATTATTGATTTTGCAGGCTGGGAAATGCCAGTACAATACACATCTATTCTTGAAGAACATAAAAACGTTAGAGAAAACGTTGGTTTATTCGATGTTTCTCACATGGGCGAAATCTTTGTTTCAGGAAAAGATTCTATAAAATTTTTGAACAAACTTGTTCCGCAAGACATAAACAAACTTACTGATAAAAAAGCTGTATACTGCCAATTAACAAATGTAAAAGGCGGAATTATTGATGATTTAATTATTTATAAATTAGAAGAAAATTATTATTTATTAATCGTAAATGCTTCAGGCGTTGGAATTGATTACAAGTGGATAGAAGAAAACAGTAAAGGTTTTGACGTAAAACTTGATAACCAGTCAGACAACTATTCACTTATTGCCGTTCAAGGTCCAAAAGCAAAAGATTTGATGGTAAAAATTGGTTTATCAAACCCACCACACTTTTTCCATATTCAAAAGGATAATCTATTAAATATTGATATGTTTGTATCAAGAACAGGTTATACAGGTGAAGATGGTTTTGAACTTTTGGTAAAAAATGCTGATGTCGAAAAACTTTGGGATACATTAATGACTGAGGGTAAAGAATTTAATGTAATGCCAATCGGACTAGGTGCTCGTGACACTCTTAGACTTGAGACTGCACTTCCATTATACGGAAATGACTTGAGCAACGATACAACACCTATTGAGGCTGGTTTAAAATGGACAGTTGCAAAAGACAAAGTTGAAGATTACAACGGAAAAGAAGTTATTTTTGACCAACTAAAAAATGGTATAGCTAAAAAATTAGTTGGTTTAAATGTTTTGGCAAAACCAATCGCAAGACACGAAACAGAAATTTATTACAACGAAGAGAAAATCGGCGAGGTTACAAGTGGCGGATATTCACCAACACTTGCACATAATATTGCATTAGGATATATTAAAGCTGATAAAAACTTATCAATTGGTTCAACGGTGCAAGTAAAAATTAGAGATAAATTTTACGATGCAGAAATCGTAGAAAGACCGTTTGTAAAAAAACATTATAGTAACGATTAGTTAGGAAGAGAAAAAGGAGAATATATGACTTTAACTGAAAATATGTTATGTGCAAAAACGCACGAATATGTTACAGAGGTTGAAAAAGGAACATACCAAATTGGTTTAACAGATTATGCAGTAGAACAATTAGGCGACATCGTATTTATCGAATTGCCTGAAGTTGGTGCAGAATTTGGCAAAGGCGAAGTTTTCGCTACAGTTGAATCTGTAAAAGCTGCAAGTGAAATTTACATGCCAATTGCTGGTAAAGTAGTTGAAATAAACGAAACAGTTGTTGATAGCCCTGAAATCCTTAACGAAAAAAATTACGAAGAGGGTTGGTTAATCAAAATTAGTTCAGATGCTGACCAATCAGAGTTTTCAGATTTATTAGAATACAATGACTATTTAGAAGAAGTAAAATAACATGAAAAATATAATTGCACATAGCGATAGCATTAGAAAAGAAATGCTTGAAGCAATATCAAAATCAAATATTGAGGAATTGTTTACTCAAATACCTGAAAAAGCACGTACAGGTTCATTAAATCTACCTGACTCTCTAAGCGAAATGGAAGTTCAAAGAAAAGTTAAAGAACTTGCTAAAAAAAATAAAGAATACGTATCTTTTTTAGGTGCTGGAGTTTACAATAGATTCATTCCTGCTGGAATTTCTCAAATTGCAGAAAGATTTGAATTTTTAACAGCATACACGCCTTATCAACCTGAAATCTCTCAAGGTACTTTACAGGTTATGTATGAATTTCAATCATATATCTGCAAACTTACTGGCATGGATATTTGTAATGCATCTGTTTATGATGTTGCAACGGCTTGTGCAGAAGCTTTGTTTATGGCTGTTAGAATTTCTAAAAAAGATAAAGTTTTAGTTTCTAACAAATTGAATCCTGAATACAAAAAGGTTATTGAAACTTACACTCACGCATCAGAAATCGAATTAGAATATTTTGACAATATTCCTGAAGATTGCTCAAATTATGCGTGCGTAATGGTTCAAAACCCTGATTTTTATGGTGAAATAAAAGACTTTAAAAAGCCTGAAAATTGTTTATTAATTATGGTTACGAACCCAATGGCTTTAGCACTTTTGAAAACTCCAGCAGAGTACGACGTTGATATTGCAGTTGGGGATGTTCAAACTCTTGGTATTCCAATGTCATTTGGTGGACCATACGCTGGATTTATCGCAACAAAAGATAAATATATGCGTCAGCTTGCTGGTAGACTTTGTGGTAAAACTCTTGATAAAGATGGAAACATAGCTTATACATTAACTATCCAAACAAGAGAACAACACATCAAAAGAGAAAAAGCTACAAGTAATATTTGCTCTAACCAAGCACTTGTTGCGTTGTGTTCAACAATTTATCTTGCACTTGTTGGCGAAAACGGTTTTTACAATATGAGCTTGTATTCAACTGAAAAAGCTCACGAATTAGCAAACAAACTTGAAGAAAAAGGTTATAAAGTTTTAAATAAAAACTTCTTTAACGAGTTTGTAATAGAAACAAAAAATAGTGATGAATACTTAAACAACTTAAAAACAGCTGGCATTTTAGGCGGATTAAAACTTGATGATAAAAAAGTTTTAATTTCTGTTACAGAAATGAATACAGTTGATGATATTGAATTGTATTTAAAGAATGTTTAGTGTTTAATTAATTTTGCAGTATGAAAAAGATAAAAACGGTAGAGTCCTTTGTGGACTCTACCGTAAATTTTGTAGTTTGATAGTTAAGTTTATTGGTTAAAATGATTTGTAATTTACTTGTTTAATGGATTTGATTTACCAATTCCAAAAGCAACAGCAGTACCACGAACAGCACCGTACAAAGCAGTTGCTCCAGCACAAACTTTAGAAACTGGACCACTTGTAACTAATGTGACTGCTGATAAAGCAAGAGGTATAATATTTTCAGCTAATGATGTCAAAGCACCTTTAACGTAACCTTTTGCTTGTGCAAAACCTTTTCTTATTCCGCCAAAAATTGAGCCATTCATTTCTGCTTTAAATCTGGCGTTTTGTAATTTTGAATCTATTGTACTTGTTGAGTTTAATGTTGTTGAACCCATATAAGCATCGCAAGCTGAATCGGCTAACTGATTTTTACCACTTGTTCGAGCTTGAATTTTACCGTACTGGTGAGCATCATATAAAACAGCTCCGAGTCCCGCAACACCGACACCCTTTGCTAAAACTTTATTAAAATCTAATGACTTTGCCTTATTTGCTACATTTTGAGCTTTTGTTGCAACATTTTGTGCGACATTAGATACACCTGCAGAAATTGTCATAATAATTTCCCTTTTACTTGCACACTTTATTTTTACGCATGCAATTTTATTTACCTATCACTACACTTATATAAAGTCTTAAAACCATGATTTATTGCCCCTTTTAAGAGATTTTGTTAATAAATATTACAAAAATGTAAAAAAGAAGAATTAATGCCATATAATAAAGTTATGGAAAGCATTTTTGAAAACAGACCTGAAAGATTATGCCTACATTGTGGAAAATGTAATGGTAATTTTATAAAAAACTTTTATGAAAAACCGCCAGAAGATTGCGGTTATGAGGGTTGGTTTTTCATGGAATGGGAACAATATAAACAAAATATCAGAAAACTAAAAGAAAGAATTTTGGTTTTAGAGGTTCAACTAAAAAAATGCAAAGACCCTAAAAAAGCTACAAAAATAGCTACAGATTTACAAAAAACAAAAGATAAAATCAAATCATTTGAGGCAATAGGTCCAACTGATTTGTAGTTAAAATTTCTTATATAAAACTTGATAAATATTTATTTTCATGGTTACATAGACTCGTGGGTAGTCCGTTCCTCTCTTTGGATTATCCGAAATAAATATCAAGCGGCTAGATATTTATAACAACAATAAATTAAGAAGGAAAAAGAAAAAATGTTAAAAATCAGATTAAAAAGATTAGGTGCTAAAAAAGCTCCAACTTACAGAGTAATCGTTATCAACTCAACAACAAAAAGAGAAGGTTTACCTATTCAAGAATTAGGTCACTACAACCCAAAAACTAAAGCTATGAAATTAGACAAAGCATCAGCTTTAGATTGGATTAGCAAAGGTGCTCAACCTACAGAAACTGTTAAATACTTAATTAACAACTGTAATGATGACGGTACTTTAAACTACAAAAAGAAAGAAACTGTAAAACTTTCTAAAAAAGCTCAAGCAAAAGCACAAGCTGAGGCAGAGGCTAAAGCAGCTGCAGAAGCTGAAGCAAAGGCAGCAGCCGAAGCAGAAGCTGAAGCTCCAGCTGAAGAAGCTACAGAAGCTTAGTAGTTTAGATTATATATTTTTAGAGGCGAAATTCGTTTACCGAATTTCGCCTTTTTAGTGTGTTTTCGTGTTACAATTCTCTTATGAAAGATTTTACGCTTAAAACAATTGATAATACTGAAATTTTATCAGAACTAGAATCTATTGGTTTTGATAAATCATATTCAAATATTGCACAAAACAAATATAAATATTTGAATATAAAAATCTATGATTTATCTATTCCACAAGCAAATATTTTAAAACAAACTGCACTTTCTTATGGTTCAGATTGTGCAATACACAAGGACGTCTTAATAAACAATATTGATAAAACTGATTGCATTTTGACTGGTTCAATTTCGCAATTGAAAAAGATTTCAAAAAGTCTTGAAAATCAACAATTTAGCTTAAATATTTTGAGCAAAAGAATTGAAGAGATACTTCTTCAACAAACAGAAAAGCATAAGACTAAACTTGCTGGCATCTTAAATGTCACAACAAATTCATTTTCAGACGGTGGAAAATATTTAGACAAAGAAAAAGCTACAAGACATCTTGTTGAAATGATAACAGATGGTGCTGATATTATTGATATTGGGGCAGAAAGCACAAAACCATTTTCTGAACCAGTTGATGCAAAAACACAATTAGAGCGAATTTTACCAATACTTGATTTTGTAAAAGAAAAAGACATAAAAACACCTATCAGCATTGATACTCGTAGAGCAGAAGTTGCTCAAGAATGCATTAAAAATGGTGCAACAATAATAAATGATGTTTCAGGTTTTGATTACGATAAAAAGATGCTAGAGGTAATCAAAAATTCAGATGTTAAAATCATTCTTCAACATTCACAAGGAACACCTGAAAATATGCAAGTAAATCCTACTTACAAAAATGTTGTTGATGAAATCTTCAAAAACTTAAATTCAAAAGTTGACTATGCAACTTCAAATGGCATAGACAAAGCACGTATTATTATTGATGTAGGAATAGGTTTTGGCAAAAGAAGAGAAGATAATTTTGAATTAATAAAAAGAATGTCAGAATTTAAATCCATAGGTTGTGAAATTATGGCAGGAATTTCTAGAAAATCTTTTCTTGCACTTGAGGAAGAATTAGAAAAAGATATTTACACAACTGCTCTATCAACAATGTTAATTGAGCAAAAGATAGACTATCTAAGAGTCCACAATGTAAAAATGCACAAAAAATTATTAGAACTAATGGAAAATTTTGGAGAATAAAATGGAAGTACTAGCAATTATACCAGCAAGAGGTGGATCTAAAGGAATCCCAAATAAAAATATTAAAGACTTAAACGGAAAACCTTTGATTTATTATTCAATAGAGGCTGGACAAAAATCAAAATACGTAACAAGAACAGTACTTTCAACCGAAAGTCCAAAAATCAAAGAAATTGCAGAAAGTTTTGGATGCGAAGTTGTAGATAGACCAATGGAACTTGCACAAGATGAAACTCATACAATTCCTGTTCTAATCCAAGTTTTAGACTACTTAAAAGATAAAGAAAACTACAACCCTGATGTTGTAATACTTTTACAGCCAACTTGTCCGTTGAGAGATGCAAAGCAAATTGATGAGGCTTTTGAACTATTCCAAAATTCAGACTGCGACTCTTGTTTTGCAGTAAGAAGTATGGGCATAACTCACGCAAAATGGTACAAAAATTTAAAAGGCGAAATGAAATGCATTTATGATTATAGAAACCGTCCACGCAGACAAGATAAGCATTTACACATGCCTTTATATTGCGAAACAGGTTCTATCTATATCGTAACTACTGAGGCTATGAGAAAATGCTACGATTTTATTGGCGACAAACCAATCGTATACGTTCAACCATCAATAGACATCGATACGCCTGATGATTTTGAGGCGATAGCAAAAATCTTACGTGAACGAGAAACTAAAAAAGATTAGAATTGAGCACCAATCAAGTATTTATAAGAACAATAAACACCTCTGCCTTTTTTAGAACAGTCCATATCAACCTCTGATGATGAGATTTCTTTGCCGAAAGGTTCAATTTTTGTTCTATAAATATTTAAGCCAAAAATGTCTTTGCCCCAAACATTTGGTGCGTCTTCGCCATTTGTATCAATCATCAAAGCAATTAGTGACGAATTATCATAAAGTTCTTTTAGCCATTTAATACCAACGATTTGATTATTCTGAGTTTTGTATAATTTAGTAAAGTGGTAGTACTGACCATCCTTAACCTTTTCAGAATTTAAATATCTTGGAGTATATTTTTTGCTTTCGAATTTCTCCTCAATTCTAAGATAAGGTCTAAATTCTTCAAGAATAATATCTTCAATTTCGTCTGTATTTTTAGCTTTTAAAATCTTATGATTAATAGCCTCTTTATATTCAGGAACATTGTTCAAATCCATAGATTGAAACGCATACAACACATCGTCGTAACAATGACGCCATTTGCTAACATCTTGAACAGTCTTTGAATCACTAAGGACAAGAGGAATTACTAACGCTGAAACAATCAGAATTAGTGCAAAAACAATCATTATTTCTACTAATGTGAAGCCTTTACGTTTCATTATCTAGCCATATCCAATCTTTTCTTTTCCTTGATTAAAGAATCATAAACCCATTCAGGCACAAAATGTTTACCTAAAAGGATTTGACCATTGTTAGGGTTTGGAGCGTGGAAATCAGAACCTCCAGTAACAATAAGCCCTAATTCTTCAGCCATTGATGAAAAATATTCCACCATAGCTGGTGAATGTTTTCTATGGTAAGCTTCAATACCTCTTAAACCATAGTTCATTAATTCTTTAATTAAATCTGCACTATTGTCAATATCATGAGGGTGTGCAATAACAGGAATACCGCCTGCATCATAAATGATTTCAACAGCATCTTGTGGAGAAACTGTTTTTCTCTTTACGTATACTGGCGAATTGTCGTTGATGTATTTGCTATAAGCTTCAACGACATTTTGAGTTCCACCAACTGAAGTTATTGCCTTTGCGATATGAGGACGACCAATACTTCCACCCTCTGCAACTAACTTAGTTATGTTTTCAAAAGGTATATTGATACCCTCTTTTTTCTTCAATAATTCTAAAATTTCATGAGTTTGATTAATTCTTGCTTGTTGTTGAGTTTTAATCATTTCTTGAAAATCTGAATTATTCACATCCATAAAATAACCAAGTACGTGAACTTCGTTGTTTTCATAGATAGTATTAACTTCGATACCTCTAATAATTTCTAACTTATCTTTTTTATTTTCTTTTTCAAGATAGTCTTGAGCGATTTGATAAGATAAGACGTTATCGTGATCGGTTAAAGAAATAACATTTAACCCATTATCGATAGCCAAATCAACAATTTGTTCAGGCGTATAAATGCCGTCTGAATAACAAGTATGAATATGATAATCACCTTTCATTATTCATACCTCCAATCATTCAATTGACTTTTCACTTTCAATCTCCTTTTTATTACTTATGTCTACATTAAAATTAATTCTTTTTATATCTGTAGCAATACCTGTATCCAAATCCATAGATATTTCTACAGCATTAATTTGGGCAACTGAACCTGTTGCAACATCATAACGATATGGCAAATGAGTTATTAATCTCTTGATAGAAGTTTCGTAATCCATACCTATTACACTATCAACTGAACCACAAAAACCAGCGTCAGTTATATAAGCCATATTACCTAAAATTTGATTATCAGCAGTTTGAACGTGAGTATGTGTACCTAAAACAGCACTTACTCCTAACTCTGAACAAAATCTACCAAAACATATTTTTTCAGCAGTAGCCTCTGCATGAAAATCAATAATAATGTTTGGAGTAACGGCTTTGATTTCTTCTATTCTATCTCTAATTATTTCAAAAGGTGATTCTAAAGGTTGCATAAATACACGACCTAAAAAATTTAATACGGCAATCTTTCTACCGTTAACTTCAAAATATCTTAAACCCACACCTTGTACAGATTTTTCGTAATTTAGAGGTCTTACAAGTTTGTCTGAACTTTCTATAATAGTGAAAATATCTTTTTTGTCCCAAATATGATTTCCACTTGTCATACAGTTAACACCGGCATCAGCAAGTTCACCGTAATTTTTAGAGGTAAGACCAAAACCATGAGAGGCATTTTCAACATTTGCAATAACAAATTCTGGCATTTCATTTTTTTTAGACAAGTCAGACAAATATTGAATAACAGCGTTTCTGCCTACACGTCCAACAATATCACCAAAAAATAAAATTTTTATGTCTTTATTTTCAGACATTTATATCTCCTCAAAAAACCGAAAGAATAAAGCTCAAAAGCTTTATTCTTTCAGACTAAATTTATTTTGCAATTTCTGTAGTTCTAAATTCTCTAACTACTGTAACTCTGATTTGACCTGGATAATCAAGTTCATCTTCAATACGTTTTGCAATATCACGAGCTAACTTTTGAGAGGCTAAATCGTCAAACATTTCTGATTGAACAATAACTCTAACTTCACGACCAGCTTGAACTGCGAAAGATTGTTTAATACCTTGATAACTATTAACAATTTCTTCAATTTTTTGAAGACGTTTGATATAAATTTCTAAAGTATCTCTTCTTGCTCCTGGACGACCAGCTGAAATAGCATCAGCAAGTTTTACTAACACAGCCTCAATTGTATTTGCTGTAACGTCGTCGTGGTGAGCCTCGATTGCGTGTAAGATTTCAGGTTTTTCACCATATCTTGCAGCAAGTTCAACACCTAGTTGAATATGTGTACCTTCTTGAGTTTGGTCAACTGCTTTACCAATATCGTGTAAAAGACCAGCACGTTTTGCAACATTTACGTTTGCGTGTAATTCACTTGCCAACATGCCTGCGATATGACCAACTTCTAATGAGTGTTTCAAAACATTTTGACCATAACTTGTTCTGTAATATAAACGACCTAAATTTTTGATTAATTCTTTATTTAAGCCCATAATACCCATATCTAAAGCTGCATTTTCACCCTCAGAAATAATTTTCTTTTCGATTTCTTCACGAGCTTTTTCAACCATTTCTTCAATTCTTACTGGGTGAATACGACCGTCTGCAATAAGTTTTTCTAAAGCAAGTTTTGCAATTTCTCTTCTTACAGGGTCAAAACTTGATAATACAACAGCCTCTGGAGTATCATCAATGATTAAATCTACACCAGTTAATGTTTCTAAAGTTCTGATATTACGACCCTCACGACCGATAATACGACCTTTCATTTCATCACTTGGTAAGTTTACAACTGAAACTGTACTTTCTACAACTTGATCCATCATACATCTTTGCATTGTTGTAGTTAAAATTTCTTTTGATTTTTCTAATGAAACTTCTCTTATTTTAGCCTCATTTTCTCTGATTAATTGCATTTGTTCTTGAGCTAAATCGGTTTTTAATTGTTCCATTAATTGGTTTTTAGCCTCATCCGCTGACATACCAGAAATTCTTTCAAGTTCGTGAGTTTGTTGTTGAATTAAACCGTTTAAGTGGTCTTCTTTATCATTTAACTCATCCATTTTTCTTTGAGCAGAAGATGATTTTTCTTCAGCCTCTTGAATTTTGTCTTCTAATACATCTTCTCTTTTAGCTAATTTAGCTTCAAGTCTTTGTAATTCTTGACGACGTTCACGTTCGTCCTCGTTAAATTGTTCTCTTTCATCTTGTAAAGCTTCTTTTGCCTTCAAAAGTGCTTCTTTTTGAAGTAATTGTTCTTTTTCAGCTAAATCAGCCATGTTTTTTTGAGTTTCATTTTTTAATGCTTTGAATTTTGTCTGTTGAATAATTAAAAGTGCAACAAGTACAACAAGTACTATAATTGCAATCATTAAAGTCAAGTTCATATCTGTCCTTTTCTATTTTTTATAATACACACAATACCCACTACATATAGCCTAATGGGTCAATATCTAAATTCTATTCAAATAAATTTTATTGCATATATTTTCAAAAATGTTTTATATCTACTAACTATTAAAAATTTTACCATAACCAAAAAAAATTTATATGTTATTATTAATTTATATAAAGAAAGGATAAATGACATGAAATTAACTATTAGTGAAAACTTAAGAGAACAAAAATGTGACGTTTTAGTAATTAACATGTTTGAGGGTGAAACAACTTCTCAAGAATTAGCCAATAAATATGCATTAGAAGAAGATGGTTTTAAAGGTAAATTTAAAAACACATATCTTCTACAAACTTATGATAAAATTCCTGCAAGAAAAATTCTTGTAATGGGAATGGGTAAAAAAGACGAAATGACTCTTGATAGAGCAAGAGAAATCGGTGCAAAGATTACAAACAAAATCAAATCAATTCACGCAAAAACAGTTGCTATCGATTTTGACGAAATGGAAGATTACATCGGTGCAGTTGCTGAGGGTCTTTTAATTGGTGATTATAAATTCGATAAATATAAATCAGATAAAAAAGAAGAAAAAGAAATTGAAGTATCATTAAACATTGAAGAGGCAGATTTACAATATGCAGAAATCGCAATTTCAGCAATGAACATGGCAAGAGATTTGGCAAACGAACCTGCTGCATTAATAACTCCAACAAAATTGGCAGAAATCGCTCAATCATTGGGATTACAAACAACAGTTTATAGCGATTATGAATTAGAAGATATGAATATGGGTGCATTCACAGCCGTTGCAAAAGGTAGCTCAGAAGAACCTAAATTTATCCATATCAAATACCAACCAAAAGAGGCTAAAAAGAAAATTGCTATCATTGGTAAAGGTATTACATTTGACGCTGGCGGTTTAGACTTAAAACCAGCATCATCAATGCTTACAATGAGAGATGATATGTCAGGTGCAGCTTGTGTACTTGCAGTAATGAGCAAAATTAAAGAATTGAATGCTGATATTGAAGTTCACGGTATCATCGCAGCTTGCGAAAATATGCCAGGATGTTCAGCATACAAACCAGGAGATATTTTAACAGCAAGAAACGGTAAAACTATCGAGGTTGATAACACAGATGCAGAGGGTAGATTAACTCTAGCTGATGCATTATGTTTTGCTTGCGAACTTGGTGTTGACGAAGTAATTGATATTGCAACTCTTACAGGTGCTTGCATGGTTGCTTTAGGAACACAAGCAGCAGGCATTATGGGTAATGACGAAGAATTAATCGATAACTTAATCGATGCAGCAGAAGATGCAGGTGAAAGATACTGGCCATTACCAATGTATGATGAATACAAGGATAGCTTAAAAAGCGAAATTGCTGATATGAAAAACACAGGTTCAAGATGGGGCGGAGCTTCAACAGCTGGTCTATTCTTAGAAAACTTCGTAAAACCTGAACAAAAATGGGCTCACATCGATATTGCTGGTGTAGCATTCTTAGATTCAGCTCAAAAATATTATATTAAAGGTGCGACAGGTGCTGGGGTAAGAGCATTATTAACATATCTTTTATATGAATCATTCAAATTAAGACAAGAATTATAGAAACGAAAAGAGAGAAGACAAAAACTTCTCTCTTTTTTTATTTTTTATTACAAAATTGTTACAAATGTGCCAAAATATTAAAAAATATATTAGTATTAAGGCATGTTTTTACAAAATCACTTGTAAAAATTTTATATTTAAAATATCATTTTATTATTAAAGAAGAAAAAGAAGAGGAAAAATAAGTGGAAAATTATAGTTCAGATTTATTTTTAAAGAATGACTCAAGTATGACAACAAATAACGGCGTAAGCCCAGCAGTCATTAAAGTTATCGGTGTAGGCGGTGGCGGTGGAAACGCTGTTAACCGAATGATTAAAGAAGGTTTAGCAAACGTTGAATTTTATTTAATGAATACAGATTTACAAGTATTAAATTGCTCAACAGCAAAAAATAAAATCCAATTAGGTAAATCCTTGACAAACGGTCTTGGTGCCGGTGGAGAACCTCAAGTTGGTGAAAAAGCAGCTGAAGAAGCACAAAAAGAAATTGCAGATGCTTTAGAGGGTGCAGATATGGTATTTATTACAGCTGGTATGGGCGGTGGCACAGGTACTGGTGCAGCTCCTATCGTAGCTAAAACAGCTAAAGATATGGGTATCCTTACTATCGGTGTTGTTACAAAACCATTCTCATTCGAGGGTAAACGTAGACAAAACCAAGCTGTTGAAGGTTTAGCAAAATTAAAAGATGCAGTTGATGCATTAATCGTTATCCCTAACGATAAATTATTAGATGTAGTAGATAGAAGAATTTCTTTACAAGAATCTTTCTCAATCGTTGATGAAGTATTACTAAGAGGTGTACAAGGTATTTCAGATATTATCACTATCCCTGGTTTAATCAACGTTGACTTTGCAGACGTACGTTCAGTAATGAAATCATCAGGTTCAGCCTTGATGGGTATCGGTCGTGGCGAAGGCGAAGGCAGAGCAGTTGAAGCTGCTAAGAACGCTATCGATTCTAAACTTCTTGAAACATCTATTAATGGTGCTCAAGGTGTTATCGTTAACATCACAGGTGGTCCAAACTTAACATTACACGAAGTTACAGATGCTGCTAACATCATTAACGATGCTATCCTTGATGATGCTAGAGTTATCATCGGTGCAGTTGTTGACAACGATATTCAAACTGAAGTTCAAATTACAGTTATCGCTACTGGTTTTGAATTAAAAGCAAATTCAGCTCCAGAAAGAGCTTCTGATTCTAAATCATTATCAGCAGCAGACTTTTTCTCAAATGCATTTAATGCACCAAAGAAAAATTCAAATGTAAGCGAAACAGCTCCATCATTTGGTAATATTGAAATTCCAGATTTCTTGAAAAAATAAAAGAAAAGTTGAATTAATATAAAGAAAAAGAAGTAGTTAATAGACTACTTCTTTTTTTTATGTTAGGATTTTTATACACTAGACGGAGAAGAAGACTAATGAAGAAATTAATTTTATCAATTTTTGTATTATTTTTAACAACACTACAAGTAAATGCTATGACAGAAAACGATGCAAGAGCATTTTTTAACAACTATGTCACAAAAGCAAATTCATACAGCAACGAAATTAGTGGTATGTATGCTCCGAACGCTGTTATCATAAGACAAGTTATCAAACCAAACGGACAACTTGTAAACGCATATACAAATACAGCAACATATTTAAAACAAATGAAAATCAGCGAGGGTGTTGCAAAGGCTAGAAATTACAAAAACAGATACACAAATATCACAGTAACAAAAGTTTCTAAGGGTTATAAAGTTAGTGCGGTTAGACATCCATCTATGGACAATGATAGCTTAAAAATGTACCAAATCATTGCAACAGTAAATGGCAAACCAATGATTGTTGAAGAAATGATGCAAACAAGACAACAAATTTTCTTGAAATACGCAAAATAATAAATCAAAATATAAATAGGGAAGAAGTATGGAACAAAAATTTAGATATTTAACAGCCGGAGAAAGTCACGGTTTAAAGTTAACTGCAATTATTGAGGGTATCCCTGCAGGTCTAAAGATTGATAGAGATTTTATAAACAATGAACTAAGAAAACGTCAACAAGGCTACGGTCGTGGTGCAAGAATGAAAATTGAAACAGACAGAGTCGAAATAACTTCTGGCGTAAGACTTGGTAAAACTACAGGTGGACCAGTTTGTATTGAGGTTAGAAATAAAGACTGGGAAAACTGGAAAATCCCTATGAGCGTAGATGAAATCGATTTTTCAAATAGAGAACTACTTAAACTTGTAGCAGAAAAATCTTTCACAACAGTTCGTCCAGGACACGCAGATTATGCTGGTTCTATAAAATACAAATTAGAAGATTTAAGAGATGTTTTAGAACGCTCTAGTGCTAGAAAAACAGCCATCGAAGTTGCTGTTGGTGCAATCGCAAAATTATTATTAAAAGAATTTTATATAACAGGTTTTTCACATGTAACACAAATTGGCGATGTAAAAGCAGAAATTTTACCACCAAACTACACCTTAATAAAAGAAGCAGCTGAACATTCTGAACTAAGATGTGCAGATGATGTTGCAACTGACCTAATGAAAGAAAAAATTGACAAAGCAAAAATGGATGGCAACACTCTCGGCGGTAAATTTGAAGTTATTTATGGTAATTTACCAATCGGCTTAGGCTCATACGTACAAGCTGATAGAAAGCTTGATGGTAAATTAGCTCAAGCGGTAATGTCTATTCCAGCAGTTAAAGCTGTAGAAATCGGTTGTGGCGTGGAAGCAGCTGTAAAAACTGGTGCTGAAATGCACGACGAAATTTATATCACAAAAGAAAAACGAGTTTATAGAAAAACAAACAATGCTGGTGGACTAGAGGGCGGAATGACAAACGGCGAACCTATCGTCGTAAAAGGAACAATGAAACCTATTCCGACATTAAGAACACCTTTAAACACTATTGATATAAGAAAAAATGAGGAAGCCACAGCTCACTTTGAACGTTCAGATGCTTGTGCAGTTCCATCTTGTGCAGTAGTTGCAGAAGCTAGAATTGCTTGCGTTTTAGCTGACGAATTACTTCAAAAATACGGTGGTGACAGCATTGAAGAAATGAAAGCTCATTATGAAAAATAATATTGTTTTAATTGGAATGATGGGTGCTGGAAAATCAACGATTGGTCTTGAATTGGCTAAAAGGCTAAATAATTTCAAGCTTGTTGATATGGATTCTGAAATCGAAAAAAGAGAGAAGATGAAGATTTCAGAAATATTCGAAAAATACGGTGAAAAGTATTTTAGAAACTACGAAACAGACTTAATCAAAGAACTTTGCCAAAAGGAAAACCAAATCATTTCAACTGGTGGCGGAGTTTTTGAAAAAGAAGAAAATAGAAAAATTTTAAAAGAAAACGGAAAAGTCTTTTACCTAAAAGCGTCACCAGAAAAGCTTTTTGAAAGAATTAAATCTCAAACTCATAGACCACTTTTACAACAAGGCTTTGGAGTAGAAAAAGTTAAAACAATTTTAAAAAGCAGAGAAAAGAATTACGAACAAGCACATTTCATAATTGACACCGAAAATGAGCTTCCATATAATATAGTAAAAAGAATAGCAGAAAAAGGAAATCTTTAATGAACAACGATATTCAAGTTAATATACCATCAAAAGAAAGTAACTATAGCATATACATTGATGATGCACCAATTGAAGAGCTTAAAAATAAAATTTTTGAAAAAGTAAGTGATTCAAATTATTTGGTAGTAATTAACAAAAAAGTTCATAAATTGTACTCAAAAAAATTGAACTTTGACAAAGCTAGAACTCTTGTAATTCCTGATGGGGAAAAAGAAAAGAATATTAATAACTATTGTAAGATTTTAGAAAAGTTAGAAGAATTGAATATCACACGTAAAGGTCATATCATCGCAGTCGGTGGTGGCGTAATCGGTGATATGGCAGGTTTTGCAGCATCAACATACAGAAGAGGTATCGGCTTAATTCAAGTTCCAACAACTCTGCTTTCTTGCGTAGACTCATCAGTTGGAGGAAAAGTTGCCATCAATACAAGAACTTCTAAAAACATGGTTGGAACATTCTATCAACCATCTGCCGTTTACATCAATTTGAATTTCTTAAACACCTTAGATGATAGACAATTTGAATCAGGTATCGGCGAAGTTTTAAAATACGCTTTTATCGAAAAAAGTTGTATGAGCGTTAATGATTATAAGTTTTTTGATTTTCTAAACGTAAATTATGACAAAATTATGTCTAGAGATTTTAATTTCTTAGATAAAATTATTAGAACATCACTTGCTTTAAAAATCTCAGTTGTAACAAGGGATGAAAAAGAAAGCGGATTAAGAAAAATTCTTAACTTTGGTCACACATACGGTCACGCACTTGAAGAAATTACAAACTTTAATAAATTTACTCACGGCGAAGCCGTTGTATACGGTATGTACTTTATCTTCAATTATGCACATAAAATGAAATTAATTGACGCAAATTACAAGGAAAAAGCATTTAATTTCTTAAATAAATTCGGATTTACAGATAAACAAAATATGTTTGATAAAAATAAAATAATCAAATTTATGTATTCTGATAAAAAAGTCGAAAACGACAAAATAAAAGTTATTGTTCCGATTGCACCAGAATTTGTAAAAGAAGTTGATTTAGATATAGAAAAAGCATTTTGCTAAGAAAAATAAAAGGAAGAGGCGAAATTTCGGAACGAAATTTCGCCTCTTCGTTTGTTGTGGCGATTTTGCCTTTGGCAAAATCGCCTTACTAAAAGTGTGCTAGATTTCTTTGAAATCTAGCACACTTTAAAAAACCTTTTAAATATATCTATGATAAACCCATTTGAGATAAAGCAGAGCTGTAAGCTGATTGCATTTTAGAAATCATAGTTTCCATAGCTTGGAATTGTGCTTGTAAACGTGCTTGATAAGCTTCAATTTTTGTATTTTCAGCGGTTGCACTACTTTTCAAATTAGTATTTTCTTTATCAAGAGAGTTGTTTCTTGTTGTGAAATAACCAGTTGATTTCAAGGAATCATCAACAGTTGTTTCCATGTTAGTAAGAATACCTGAATTATTTTTACCGCCAACAAGAAGAGCTTTTACACCCTCTGGGTCTTTTTCAAGAGCTTCTTTTAATTTTGACTCATCAAGTTCTAAGTGGTCAGTCAATTTGCTTAAATCAGTTGAAGCTTCACCAGTTGAGATACCGATTTGAGCTAAAAGTGAATATTCACCAGCACCTGATTGCTTAGCAGATGCACCTGAACGAATTGAACGACGCAAGTTTTCTAGAGTAGATTCACCTGATAAAGTACCGTCTGATGCAGTTTGTTCATCAACCATATCAAGTGTCTTGTTGTATTGTTCAATCCAACCTTTTAGTGCAGAAACTAAATCGTCAGTATCTTGATCTACAGTAATTGTAGTTGTAGGATTTTCATCATTAGAAACACCTTTTAGATTAAAGGTTACACCCTCAATACCTGAAATGTCACTAGAAATAGTATTTGAAGAAGACATTCTAGTTTCACCATTTAGAGTAAAGATAGCGAATGAACCTAATTCTTGATCTTTTAGAGCAACTGTTCCATCTTCATTTGTTTGAGTATAACCCATTAAATCAGTAAATGAACTTGTACCCTTTTCAATGTTGATATTGAAAGAACCATTTGTTGTTGCTTTGAAAACTAATTGACCATTTGTACCATCAAATTCAGCACTTACACCAGAAGATGATGATTTATCATTAATATCTTTTATTAAACTTTCAAAAGTTGTGTCGTCATCAATAGTAAACTCTTGACCACCAATTTTAAAAGTACCTTTAGCATCAGCACCTAAAATATCTGCGATTTTATCTTTAGAAGTAGCTATACTTAAAGTTTCAAAACTATCATAAGCTCCTGTTTCAGAATTTTTTAATAATGAGAAAGCTTTAGTAAGATTTACATCATCAGAATTTGAACCTAGTGTAACACTAGCACCATTTTCACCTGAAATAGAAATTTTACCATCAGTTAAAGATGCATTAACACCATCAATATTATTTAATTTTTCTAAAACAGTATCGATTGTATCTTCGTTTGTCAACTCGATTTGAGCTTTTTGACCGTTTACATATATACTTGAAGTAGCAGTTTCACCATCACCAAGCTTTGCAACTTCATCACTTAATGTAGAAAATTTTGTATTACCATTAACAGCTAAAGCAGAAGCGTCACTCAAAGCTTTTGTAGCAGAAGCTAATTGTTTAACGCTTAATTTGTAAGAACCTTTTACTGCACCAGAAGAAGATGTAGCAGAAACAATGTCGCTACTAGAAGAAGTAGCTTTTGTTTTTGCAAACAAATCAAATGCACCACCTAAAGTAGAGTCTGTGATTTTTTCAAGACTTGTTCTTAAAGATGTGAACTGTGATTGAACAGTAGAAACAGCCTTTTGTTTGTTGCCAACGACTTCTTGTTTTGCAACAAGCTTATCGTATCTATTCGCCTTTTTAATCTTAACTAACTCTTCAACCCAGGCTGACGTATCCATACCTGAAGCCAATCCAGTAAAAGTAATTGAGCTGCCCATTAATAAATCTCCGTTTTATTAATATAATATTCTAATATATATAACATTATAACATATATCTAGAGGGTTTCAAGCCTACGAATGTAAATCTTCTCCTCCAAAAGTAGGAAAAACGACATAAATCTTTACAAAAGATTTTAATAAGAGAGGCGATTTTGCCTTGGGCAAAATCGCCCTAAAAAAAGGGGTTTGATTTCTTTGAAATCAAACCCCTTTTTAAACTTTATATAACAATTAGATTGTTGTTGAGATTGATGGAGCTATTTGGATGAATTTTCTAACCAATTCAGCATCCCATTGAATACCTGCACCCATTCTCAAGATTTCGCAAGCTTTTTCAACACCTAAACCTTTTCTGTAAGGTCTGTCGCTGATTAAAGCGTGGTATGTATCAGCAACTGCTACAATTCTTGCAGAAAGAGGAATTTCTTCGCCTTTCAATTTGCAAGGATAACCTGTTCCATCGTAATGTTCGTGGTGATATTTAACCATTGGAATCAAGTCTTTCAATGCTTCATTTTGCATCAATACTTTTTCTGCACCGATTGTTGGGTGTTGTTTCATAACTTCCCATTCTTCATCAGAAAGGTGAGTTGGTTTTTTCAAGATGCTTTCAGGAATACCGATTTTACCTACATCGTGTAACAAAGCACCTAAAGAAATTCTTTTAACTTCATTTTCAGGAAGATTTATTGCTCTAGCTAAAGCTTCAGCGTATTTAGAAACTGATGTTGAGTGACCTTTTGTATAAGGGTCTTTAGCATCAATTGCACCAGCTAAAGAAGTAGCCATTTCTTCTAAGTGAGTTTGAGAAATAATATCTTCATTATTGAATTTGTGTAATAATTCTTCTTCAAAGTTGATACCTAATTGAGAGTGACGTTTAGTAACAACATCTGCAAAAGATTTAAGAGCCATATCATCCCAGAAATTGAAATCAGAAGAACTGATGATAGCACTCATACCGTCTTTGTAGCCTTTAGATTGAGAAATATACATAGCTTGTTCAGCTAAGATTAATAATTTTTCTTGATCTTTAGCACATTGAGGGTAAGTTGCGATACCAACAGAAACCTTAACAGGTCCGATGTCATCAACGAAACAGCAAGATAAACTGTAAGTTAAGTATTCTGCGATATATTTAGCTTCAGAAATAGAAGTTTCTGGTAAGATGATAGCGATTTCGTCACCGCCGTATCTACCAGCAACATCAGTAGTTCTGATATTTTGTTTAACTTTTTGAGCAACTAATTTGATGATTTCATCACCTTTAGCGTGACCAAATTCTCTGTTAATTTTAGAGATATTGTTAACATCCATCATAACTACAGAAACTTCTGTATTAGCTTTTTCAGCTTTAGATAATTCTTGAGATAAGATTTCTTGGAAACCTCTGTGATTATGTAATGAAGTTAAGCTATCTGTGTTAGCGTGTTCATTAGCTTGTTCCAATAAATCTGAATTGTGCATAAATAATGCATAGTGATTAGAGATTAATGAATATAAATCGATATTTTCATTAACATTGTTATCACCAATAATCATAACCCCTAAACATTCATTAACAGACATTAGAGGTAAGATAGCAACTTTAGGTTGTTGCAAATATGATAATTTTAAGAATTTAGAATCATGTTTAATAACTGGTTTTTGAGTATTAAAACATTCAACAATTGGGTTAGAATCATCTGATAAGAAGATTCTAGAAGAGTAAGTACCACCAACTTTATCAGTCAATTTGATATTGATACATTTTGATTGAGGTTGGAATAAACCAATTGCTGTAAAGAAACAGTTAATTTTTTTAGTCATGAAATTATGCAAAGATGCATAGAAATCAGAAACAACTGTTTTACCAACGATAGCTTGAGATAACAAGCTGATAACTTCTCTGTAATCAACTTCAGAAGCTTGAGAAGCGTTTGTGAAAGCTTGACTATAACCACAGTAAAGTCTATTTGAAGTACCTCTATTAGCGATAACGGCATTACGATTAGGTAAACCTTTACGAGCAATAGGGTTAGATACCATAGATTTGTTATATAAAACTTCTTTTTCTTCTTTTATAATATCTGTTCTATTCAAACTTAAAATAACCTTTACTATTAACTATATAAATATAAAAACCATGACACTAAAATAATTGCTATGTGGATTTAAATTTATTAAAGAAATTATGTATTTTTATAGAAAAATTATACAAAAATTTACAATTAAATGCAAGTATTTTAAGAATATATAACATGAGTGAACCCTCACCCTGCCCTCTCCCAGTATTGGGAGAGGGTAATGTTTACCCCTCGCCATGTGTATAATCCTCGCCACATTTTTACTTTTGTAAAAATAGGGGAGAGGGTAATATTTACCGGCAAACAAAAAGACCACCTTTCGAAAAGGTGGTCTTTTTAAATATTTAAACTTTTATTAGTTTTCAAATAAAACGTATTTAGCACATTGACCGTTTGGTTGAACTTGTTGGTCAGCCAAGAAAACTGAGTATTGGTCAGAAATAAATGCATTTACAGGTGAACAAGTACCAGTTGCATCAGAGCTTGCTGTTTTAACTTGAGTACCTTGACAATGTGATAGAGCATTTGGAGCACGAGTACCATTTACGTCAACAATCGCCTTACAAATAGCATCTCTACCACCTGTTGTAACCTTACAATCTTTAGCTGTTTTTGGAAATGACAATGCCATACCATCTGCAAAGAATACTGTGTAGTTATTAGAAGCCCCATCCTTAAACATACGTTGAGCGGCTGTATCTGCTACACCATTAATCGTTTTTGTAACGTGCATTCTGCTGATTAAGATACCTAAAATTGATGTTGTAGGGTCAGTAGCTGTAGTAGTTGTATCTGAGAAATCCACATAGTTTAAAGCAACACTCATAGTAACTGCTTGGTTTGTTGTAGAAAGTATTTTCTTAAACCCTGTCTTAAATTCCATTTTATTAGTGTTTGTCATCAATGTTGGAATAGTCATTGCGGCAACTGTACCGATGATAGCCAATGTGATTAAAACTTCAGCAAGGGTGAAACCTGATCTCTTGTCCATAAAATAATCCTTTTTTACTATATGCGACTAATACAAGTATGCTATCACTAACTCATTCTAAAATCAACCTATTGAGATAAATGTCATCTAAAAGAAGTAGTTTCTACATAAATTGCTTACATATATATAATACCATAGTATTAGTTCTTTATAACACTTATGGCTTATATATTTACAAAACTTAATAAACTATTTTTCAGAAAACTTGAAAAATAGCGTAAATAGTGCATTTTAGAGAACAGGTCAAAAACCATGTCCCTACATGGTTTCAAGGATATTCATACCAGCCAAATACCCACTAGACCAACAGTTTTGGAGGTTATACCCCCCGCAAAAGCCGTCAATGTCTAGTATTTCACCGCAAAAATACAAATTTTTAATCAATTTTGACTCAAAACTTGACCCAATTTTTGTCAAATCGATACCACCAGAAAAGACCGTTTCACCGCCTTTTCGAGGTTTTACAAAGGTCATTTCAAACCCCTCAATAGACCCAAGAAGTAATTCTTTAGTATTAATTTTTAAAGAATTACACTTAATCTCGCCATCTATTTTTAAATAATTTAGCAAAAACACAACAAAGGATTTTGGCAAAAACTCAGCAAGTACGGTCTTAATCGCCTTATTATTGCCATTTTTCAAACTTTCTTCTAATTGATTTATATCCTCAACGAGTTGAATTTTTACGTCGTAAGGGTATTCTACTCTAGAATTAACAGAGGATAGTTTAAATATCACCGGACCGGATACCCCATTATCCGTAAAGAGCATATCACCCTTAAGAACTATTTTTTTATACTTAAGTATTACCCCCTTTAAAACTACTCCTTTTAGAGTAGAAACATCATACTTTGTGATTAGACCGCATAAAGCAGGTTTAAGTTCTATTAATTTATGTGGCAAATTATTTAGAAATTGTAAGCCGTTATGAGTACCAATAGCTACAACAACATAATCGTATATATATTTATTATTAGCCGTTCTCACATAAAATTTTTCATCAATTTTTTGAACATCTAATACTTTTTCTTGTAAAAATTTTGCTTTTTTCAATTGACTAAGCAACTTTTCTCTAACCTCTTTTGCTGAATTAGAGATAGGAAAAATTCTACCATCTTCTTGAGCATAAGTTTTTACGCCAATTTTCTCAAAAAATTCTAGCGTATCCGCCGTAGAAAATCTTGAAAAAGGCGAATATAAAAATTTTTCACCCCTAGGATATGCGTGAGCTAATTCTTTAAAATCAAATTCATTATGAGCCAAATTGCATCTTCCACCGCCAGTTGCAAGCAATGTCAAAAGAGGTTTTGACATATCAAACAGTGTAACGTCACAATCATTTGCGATTGTAATTCCACACATACAACCTGCTGGTCCAGCTCCGATAATTGCTACTTTTGGCTTAGATGTCAACCCTTGTTCCATATAAAAATACCATTTCTGGATTTTCTAATTCATCATGTAATTCCATAACTGATTTTTTCAATTCAGGATGAACAAAATCAGGAGAAAGTTCCAACATCGGAACTAACGTAAAAGCTCTTTTATGAAAATATTTATGAGGTATTACCAAATTTTCTGTATAAATAATTTCTTTATCATAGAACAATATATCAATATCAATTGTTCTATCGCCATAAAAACCCTCTGTTTCTCTATCACGACCCAACTGTGCCTCTACTTGATTACACAATTTCAATAAATCTTGTGGAGAATATTCAGTTTTTATCTCAATTACGGCATTTACAAACCAATTACTTGAATCAGTCTGCCAAGGTTCTGTTTCATAAAAAGCTGACGTTCTTATCAACTCTACTTGTTTGTCTTGATTTAACAAACTAGTCGCTTGTTGAATAAAACCGACTCTATCTCCTTTATTTGAACCTAAGCTTAAATATACTAATGCCATAAGTTAATTGTACAAAATTTTCAAACTTTGTCAATCATGTTAATAAATTATTAAATACACATAAAAAGTGGTATAATGTATACATGAAGAAAAAAGTTATCGCATATTTACACACACATTGGGACAGAGAATGGTACAGAGAATTTGAAGTATTTAGAATACGTCTTTTAAGAGTGTTCGACAATGTCCTAAATTTATTAGAACAAAACAAAATCCCGTCATTCTATTTTGACGGACAAGTTGGGGCCTTATTAGATTATTTACAAATTCGCCCAGAAAAAGAAATTCTTGTAAAAAAAATAATCAAGGAAAAACGTCTTTTTATAGGTCCTTGCTATTGTCTAGTGGATGAATATTTATGCGACAAAACTTCTTTTGAAAAAAACTTGGAAATAGGTTTAAAAATATCAAGAGAACTAGGTTGCGAAGATTTTATCGGATACTTAGCTGATACATTTGGTCATAGCAAAAACATACCAGCCTCATTCAAAAAATTTGGCATAGATAAAGCCGTGGTATGGCGAGGTTGTGGAGATATTCCTGCTGATTTTAAATATATGGGAATTGATTGTGTAAATCTTATCCGTGGATATTTTATGGATATTTTTGCGACGAACCTAACTCTTGAAGAAAAAGCCAATTTCTTAAAAACAAATTTAGATAAGATTGCAGAAAAATCTTCAAATACTTTGCTTATGCCAATCGGTGCTGACCATCTTGGCGTACCTGAAAATATTTCCTCGCAAATTAGAGAAGTTAATGCCCTACTTGAAGATTATCAAATCGTTTTAGGTTCACCTTTTGATTATTTTGAAGAAGTGAAAAATAATTTTACGCACGAACACAATAACGAACTTCGTGACAACTCATTAACTTTCATTCTACAAGGTGGATATTCTGCAAGAATGGATTTAAAGAAGCTCCGCACGCAAGCCTCATATACGCTTGATTTGGCAAACAAGGCACAAAAACATTTTAATCTAAAATACGAAAGTCTAATTGATTACGCATATAAATTATTAATTGAAAATATGGCACACGACGGCATTTGCGGATGTTCTACGGATGATGTGCATTTTGAAAACACATTAAAGTACAAAAAAGTACTTCAAATAGCACAAACAATTATCGACGAGGTTCATTTCAAATTGTCAGATGCTTTTGTAATGAATCTAGGTGATGAGCCTTATTCTGGAATTGTAGAATTTGAGTCAGAACTTGATTTACCTTTCCAAGTTGCAAAAGTTAGAAAAGGTTTTGAAAACGAAATTCTTCAAGACACTCTAAGAATACCCGTTACCGAGGATTTCAAAAATATTTATACATATCTAATTGAAGTAAAAAATCTTCAACCAACAGAAATGCGTGAAAAAAGTGAAAGCAACGAAAAAACTGATTTAGAAATTGGCGAAAATTATCTTAAAAATTCAAAAATCACTCTTGAAATAATAGACCACAAAATCAAGGTTAACCATAGCGAAAACTTTATTGAAATACGTGATTTCAAAGACCTTGGCGATACTTACAACTTTGCCCCTGAAGAAACAGATTATGGCAAAGTAGAAGAAATTTTGTCTTCTGAAATAGCTTTAAAAGGAAATTTGAGATGCACTTTAAAACTCAAAACAAAAAACTCTAATATATATATATCATTAGATAAAAATTCTGACTGTTTAGATTTTAAAGTGGTATACAACAACAGAGAAAAAGACCACAAAATTCAAGCTGTTATAAATACAGGAAAACCAATAACAGAAACATATTCAGAAGATATGAATGTTCTTATAAATAGAACTTTTGACCCTGATTACGACATAAGAAAAAATCTTCCTAAAACAAAAGGGATTGAAGCTCCGACAAATACAGCACCAATGCAACGTTACGTAAACGCAAACGGTATAGGCATTGTGACAAAAGGCTTGAATGAATATGAAGTGTTCAAAAATACAATAGCAATAACACTTTTACGTGCAACTGGTATAATTTCAAACCCTAAAAATCCAGCTCGTTCAACTCCTGCTGGACCACCTCTACCACTAAAAGATGCTCAAATGCTTGGTGAAAACATTTGCGAATTTTCGGTATCTTTCCACGATAAAGAAAATTACAAAAAATATATTCAACATGTATATAATTATATAATATAAATATTATAATTTAGAAACAAAAAAAATAGGGCGAACGCAAAGCGTTCGCCCTATTTTTTATTTTAACTTATTCTAAGTTTCCTAATTTTTTCTTATATAATGGTTGAAGCTTTTTAGCTTGTTGAGGAATAACACCCTCTTCGATTGGAAGATACACTCTATAATCTATATCTGCAAAGCAGTTATCAATATCTTCGATTTCGTGTAATTTAGCTTCGTCAATATTACCAGATTCAATCATATCAGCGATTAATTCAAATCTGTCAACATGTTCTCTAAATCTATCTGTTGCATAGTCTTTAGCTTGCCATGTTGTGATTAAGAAAGGCCAATCTGAAGATTGAAGTAATAAGTTTTCTCTAGCTAATTGGCTTAAAGCTCTCAATAATAACTTATCTTTTGGTTTTTCTTCGTATTTAGAAACCACATCATTAATACGTTTTTCGCAAGAATGAATAATTGGCCACATCCATTCAGTCAAGTGGTTCATCCAAACGTAGAAGTGACCACCTTGTCCCCAAGAAGATTCAGGGATTTGGATAGCTTCTTTTGGTGGATATTTTTTAAGATATGCACCTGCTGTCATCATTTCAACGTCCTTGTGGTAATCATGTAATTTTTTGATTACTTGTTTGATGAATTCAACACCTTCAAACCACCAATGTCCAAATAATTCTGTATCGAAAGATACCATTACTAGACCTTCTTTACCGTCGTGAGAATTTTTGTAATCTCTCAATAAGTTTTCGATTAAATGTGTGTAGTGGTCTGAGTTTTCACAAACTTTATTTTGAGCCAATACTGGGTCATAAAGCATTTTATCGCCTAAATCAGTTGTTGAAGAAGTAATTCTCCAATATTGCATACCTGATTTGTCGTCTTTTTTGTGGAATTCTCTAAAGCAACCGTCACCTGGGTAACCATCTGCTGCTGACCAAACTTGGTAACCAGCTCTATCGTTTCTACCCATAACTGCAACTTGTGCATCAGGTAACCAGTATGCTGAATATGTATCATAACCAGTTAATTCACGCTTTGGTAATGGAATGTATTCGATGTTACCGTACATACCAACAACTCTTCTGTGTCCAATAGAATTACCACCCTCGATTACGTGTGACTCTGTAAAGAAGTATTGGATGTCATTGTTTTGTAAAGTTACTTCAATAGCAGGTCTCCATTTTTTCTTTCCGTCTGAACCTGTATATTCATAACCTTGTCTGTATGCACATTCAGGTAACCAAGCACCCATTGCTTTTTTACCGAATAATCTTTTTGTTGTATCAGAACCAACTTTGAATTGAGCATTCAAGTTAGAATCAGTTGCTAACAATGGTGAGAAACCGTGAGTAGCACCTGAAGTTGTGATTTCAATACAACCTAAGTCTTGATACTTTTTGAAATATTTGATTAAGTTCATTTCGTATTTGTTTACGAAATCATCTTTTAACTTAGTGAAATGTTTGTAATAGTATTCAGCTAAGTATTTTAAGTGTTGAGAATGAGCTACTGCAGGATCAGGGTATCTTTCCAAATCCTCAGAAACTGCTTTAATTCTAGAATCAAGATATTCAACAAAACCTTGGTTTAAGTGTTCATCAATAAGTTGTTCACCTAAAATTGGAGTGATACCAACTGTAAGGTTTGCTTTAATACCTTCATCGTATAATTCGCTAATAGCGTTTAGTAATGGAACATATGTTTCCGCCATACATTCATACAAGTTTTCTTCACCGAACGGCCACATACCTGCTTTTCTGTAATAGGGTAAATGACTGTGTAGCATAAAAACGAATTGTCCTAGTGACATGATTGCCTCCGTTCTCTCTATATTTTAAGTTAATGTAAATCTCTACACTTTACATAGATTATATATCAAAAAATAATTATTTCTATAGTCATTTAAGATGATAATTCTAATAATGTTACAAAATTTAAAAAAGACATGTTGAAAAATATTTTTTTGTACTAAAATAAAGATACTCACCAAACCTCAACAAGTTGCGTAGTCATTAAACGCACAATGTTAAGAAAGAAGGGAAAAACAAATGGCAAACATTAAGTCAGCAAAAAAAAGAATTTTAACAGCAGAAAAAAATAGATTGCAAAATGTTGCAATGAAAACATCTATCAAAACTGCAGTTAAAAAAGTTCTTGAATTAGCATCAGCAAAAAATCAAGATGAATTAAAAGGTGCATTATCAAAAGTTTACCAACTTTGCGATAAAGCAGTTTCTAAAGGTGTTTTACACAAAAACACAGCTTCTAGAAAAAAATCTAGATTAACAATTGCTGTAAACAAATTATTAGCTGAATAATTAATTTGTAAAAGTGATTAAAAAGGGCGAAGTTATAAATAACTTCGCCCTTTTCCGTTATGTAAAAAATTATTTCTAAAAAAGCATGTTTTTCTAGTTCAGAATACATTTTTGAGGTAAACTAAATTCGTAGGGGTGAATAGGTTATATCAGGCTGTCGAAGTAAATGCATACACAACAAAAACCAGTCATAGACTTAAGGGAATACAAAGATTTAATAGAAACCGTTGCAAAAGTAGAGTATTCAAAGCTTTCAACTGGTACTCATCTTGTCGACTACCAAGAACTTGTAAACCTTAATACCCATACTTTATACATACTTTTAAAAAACGGTAAACCTGAGGATTATAACAACGCCTATCTTTCAACTGCTATGAAATGGGCTATTAGAAACGAAATCAGAAGACGCTACAGATGGTACTCTCTAAAACAAAAAAAGCTTGATATGGCATCAGGTGAAGAATTGAGAGAGGCTGTTTATAAATCAATTCTTTCGATTGACGAAATGGCAGATGCTGATAACCCTACTCAAATAAAAGATAGTAGCAGAAACCCTGAAGAAACTTACGAGTTTTTTCAACTAAAAAACAAAATTATGAAAGCTCTAGAAACCATTCCTGAAAGAGAAAAAGAGTTTATTGAACAAAAATTTTTCAAGGACAAAAAGCTTAGAGAAATGGCAGAGGAATATAAAATTTCTGAATCTAGAATTTCAAGAATAATTCAAACAGGCTTAAACAGAATAAAGAAACAACTTTCAACTCAAGGAATAATAGAATGACAACAATTTTCAAAAAAAATATAAATACATTAAAGGAAGAAAAACAAGAATGTACTTGTATTCCACAAGAACTTTTAAGAAAGACTCCACTTAACTTACCTCAAGTTACAGAACTAGAGGTTATGCGTCACTACAAGGGACTTTCAGATAAAAACTTTTGCATTGAAAAAGGGTTTTATCCACTTGGTTCTTGCACAATGAAATATAACCCTAAAGTGAACGAATATCTTGCAAACCTAGACAGCTTCTTAAATATTCACCCACTTTCACCAGAAGAAGATACACAAGGTTCACTAGAATTAATGTACAATTTGCAAGAAGCATTAAAAGAAATTACAGGAATGTCAGCTATCACCCTACAACCAGCAGCTGGTGCTCACGGTGAACTTACAGGGATGATGGTTATAAAAAAATATTTTGAAGTAAAAGGTGAAAACAGAAAAAAAGTTATCATTCCTGATTCAGCACACGGAACAAACCCAGCAAGTGCACATACTTGCGGATTTGATATTGTTGAAATCAAATCAAACGAAAAAGGACAAGTTGATATTGAAGCTTTAAAATCAGTCTTAGACAAGGATGTAGCTGCAATAATGATGACAAACCCTAATACATTAGGTATTTTTGAAGAAAATGTATTAGAAATTTCAAAAATAATGCACGAAAATGGCTCATTGTTATATTATGATGGAGCTAACTTCAACGCAATCATGGGTCACACAAACCCACACCAAATGGGTTTTGACGTAGTGCATTTAAACTTACACAAAACCTTCTCAACCCCTCACGGTGGCGGTGGTCCAGGAGCTGGTCCAGTTGGCGTTGTTGAAGAATTGAAAGAATTTTTACCAACTCCAGTAATAGCTTTTGATGGAGAAAAGTATTATAAAAACTACAATTTAAAACATACAATCGGACAAGTTAAAGCTTTTTACGGTAATTTCAGCGTACTTGTAAAAGCTTATGCATACATTCTTTTATGCGGTAAAAATTTAAAACTTGCAACAGAAGATGCTGTTTTAAATGCTAATTACATAAAAGAAAAATTAAAAGATTACTACAAAACTCCGTACGATGAACCTTGCATGCACGAATTTGTAATTTCTGCAGACAAACAAAAAGAAGAAAATGGAGTTACAGCACTAAATATTGCAAAAAGATTAATGGATTATGATATTCACCCACCAACAATATATTTCCCATTAATTGTTCACGAAGCAATGATGATAGAACCTACAGAATCTGAAACAAAAAAAGTGCTAGATAATTTTATTGATGTTATGATTAAAATAGCTCAAGAAGCAAAAGAAAATTCTGATGAAGTAAAAAATGCTCCATCAACAACAATAGTTAAGAAAATAGACGAAACTTTGGCAGCAAGAAAACCTGACTTAAGTTTTAAAGGATAAAAGAAGAATGACAAAAGAAGAAAAAAAATTAGTAAAAGTAGCATTCCCACACATGGGAACAATTTGTATAGGCTGGGCAGCAGCATTAAGAAAAGTTGGAA
>ERZ808278.353-NODE-353-length-33079-cov-4.444737_pt1 | contig 33079 bp, 24 predicted proteins | sample MGYA00521239_ERZ808278 | MGnify/ENA primary metagenome ERZ808278 (study PRJEB31516, sample SAMN03275600) | gut metagenome | biome: mammalia-associated habitat; material: feces | host: Papio cynocephalus | place: Kenya | collected 2012-07-17 ... | reverse complement strand
ACAACTCCAGAAAGCTCAATAGCACCATTTCGATAAAACGTAAGACTTAAGAACAACATACCAATTGAACAAAGTAATACACTGGCATCTGTTAATGCGGAATTCATTCCCTCGTGCTGTTTCAGTTTCTTGAATTCCTTATCCATATCTTGACTCTTACGATTCATCTCTTCTAAACGTTCCTCACCAACACTGTACTGAAGACTTTCCCCCATGCCGCGTAAACTGTCCAGAATGAAACTGTTTAACTCTCCAAATTTGTTACGATACGCAAAACCGTCCTCTTTTCCACGTTTAGAATTCATCATTGGAAGAAGGAAACCGATGATACCGTAGGCAACTGCTGCAAATACTCCTAGCCCTATATGATATCTTCCTATAAATGCTATCATGATTAGAGAAGTCACAATAGCAATGATAATCGGTGAAATTGTATGGGCATAAAACACCTCTAATAATTCAATATCACTTGTGATTAAAGAAACTAAATTTCCTTTGTCACGGCCTTCTAATTTTGCTGGTGTCAGACGGCGAAGTGCATGAAATACCTTCTTACGAATTATGGCTAAGATCTTAAATGCAATATAATGATTACTTGCCTGTTCTGCATAACGAAGAATGCCACGAAATGCTCCGCATAAAATCATAATGATACCTATTGTTTTCAAGCTTATACTAGTTTCAAAACCAAGCACTTGTAAAGCTGCAAAACCACCAAGAACCGGAATAAAGATAGAACACAGGAAACCTGCAACTCCCATGACAATTGCCGCTAACATAACATGCATTAATGGCATAATTAAACCTATTAGTTTTGCCATAATGCGAATACCACTTCTACGCATGAGCCATATCCCCCTTTGTGTAATTTTCTAACTGTGCTTGACTCTTGTAAAGGCGTGCATACACATTATTAAGAAGCAGTAACTCTTTGTGTGTTCCCTCTTCCTTAATCTGACCATTTTCTAATACAAAAATCTTGTCTGCCGAAACTACATTGGCAAGTCGATGAGAAATCAAGATTACGGTCTTAGTCTTTGCAAGTTCTTTCACCACTTCCATAATTTTATTTTCACTTTCCATATCAATATTGGAAGTTGCTTCATCAAAGATATAAACAGGTGTATCGTGAAGCAGTGCTCTCGCCATGGCAAGACGCTGACGCTGACCACCCGATAAGTTTGTCCCCATCTCGGCTAGCATCGTATCAAGACCATCTTTCTGGTGAACAAAATCATATAGATTTACTTTCTTTAATGCATCCTCCATTTCTTTATCCGTCGCATTCTTCTTGCCCATGCGCAGATTGTCTCGAATGGTTCCCTTAAATAAGTAGCTCGAATGACTGACCATGGTTATATTTTCCATGATGCTAGATTCCTTAATCTTACTTAGTTCCTTTCCATTAATGGTAATACTTCCCTTGTATCCTTTCTTTATCCCCATAAGAATAGAAGAAAGAGTACTCTTTCCACAGCCAGATTCCCCTGCAAGTGCAATAAAATGGCCTGGTGTAATGGAAAAATTAACATTTGTCAACACTTGGCGTCCTTCTTCATAAGAGAAATCCACATTGCTTCCATGAATTTCCACACTCTCAGAGTCAATTGTGAATTCTCCCATTTTGGCATCTTCGCTCTCTAAGATACGAAAAATCTTATCTGCTGCCGCACTTCCGTTCATTGCTATGTGGAAGTAAGAACCAAACAAACGCATTGGAATAAAAAATTCGGCTGAAAGCACAATAATAGCAAACATAGAAGCAAAACTGAGCGAACCATGTGCATATTCCAATACTCCCATAATAATTCCTAGTGCCGAGCCGCCAAAGGCTACCAAATCCATGATACTAATGGAGTTTAACTGCATAATCAGAACCCGCATAGTTACACGACGAAAATGCTCTGATTCTATATCCATTTTCTTCTCACGCTCTTCATCTGCTTGATAAATTTTAAGTGTCGTTAGCCCCTGTAAGTTGTCTAAAAAATTATCTCCTAGGCCTGTATACGCTCCCCAGTATTTATTCAATAATTTCTTTGCGAACTTCTGCACTGCAATTATAGATGCTGGAATCAGTGGTACGCACACCAATAAAACGACTGCCGTTTTCCAGCTAATTGGAAGAAAAATTAAGAATAACGTAAAAGGTGCTAAGAGACAGTAAAAGAACTGCGGAATGTAACGGCCAAAATATATTTCTAACTGTTCAATTCCTTCTGCTGCAACCTGTACGACTTCTGAAGTTGAAACCTTCTCATTGTATGAAACACCTAATTTTAAAAGTTTCTTATAGATTAGCTGACGTAAGGTTTCTTTTACATGAACACTTGACTGATAGGATGCATGGGCAGATTGGCGGATAAAGAACATTCTCAATAGCACACAGACAATTACAATACCTGCTGATAGGAGCATTTGTCCGCTCCCTATTTGTCTAGTATTAATGGCTGTATTCAATAAATTGGCAATCGTAAATACATAGATTACGTTGCAGATTAATGAAAGCCAGTTCCACAACACAATTTGCTTAATATATTTTTTAGAATTCTCTAAAAGTCCTAGTAAACGCTTGTTAATCACTACTTGCTGTCCTCCCTGCGATGCTTTTCCTGTCTGGATCGTCTTACATGGTTCAGTGCCATAATCGGATGATGAAATAACATCCTTGGTCCTGAATAACGCATGACCTCTTTAATTTTTTGTCTCATCTCTGGTTTATAGCAATGTACTTTACAATTGGAGCAGAATGTTTTTGTCTCCATAAACGGGCATTTCTCAATGCGCATTTTCGCATAGTCCATTAACTCCTTGCACTCATTACATGGCAAATCTCCATGTTTATGTCCTTGGCAATACAACTTGATCATAAGATGTACCACCTTAATTTCTTGTTCTCTTTTCTGCTTTATATTCTTTGTTCTCATAAAGTTCCTCCTTTGTCTAAATCACTACTAACATTCTGTTCAATCTCTTGTAAAGAAAGGGTTTCAATACGACAGAAAAAGTACCAGTACTTTATGACAATTAAAATCAATATTGCAATTCTTGCATGAACTTGTCTCACTAAAACCATAGTTGTAATAAGCATAGCAGAAACAGGAAGCAGTATACACAATTTTGACTTTAATGTCATTCCTCTAGATTTCACAAAGCTTTCTAAGTGTTTACGATACAGTTTCGTATGGGTAAACCATTCATGGAATCTATCACTTCCCTTGGCAAAAAGATAGGATGCTAATAGCAAAAATGGAGTAGTTGGCAAAATAGGAAGTACAATACCAACTGCTCCAATTCCTGTACATAGAAATGCTAGGCCTATATATAAAATCTTCATACTTGACTCCTTATTGATTGTGATATTTTCTATATCATATCAATAACGAGAATGATTCTCAACTATTTTTTTCTTATTGATAATTTTTATCATTGATAATCGTATGGCATAAGAACAAAGTGCGAACGGGTGTCGCTGTCTTTTAGCACTTGTTGCTGTACTTTAGCAACTATCTTCCTAACACGCTTGTGCGCATCCTGTGCCCTGTTTTTTAGGGCACTTTTTATTAACTAGGGAAGGGCTCGCAGAGAACTTTCCTAGTTAATAAAAAACGACCAAGGTAACTTTCACCTTGATCGTTTTTCTTCGCAAGTCGCTAATTAAGTCTCGTGTCATCCTGTCATGTTATTATGTTATTATTTGGAGAAACTTCCTGTCTCAAGAATTTCATTTGCCCATTCCACTTCTTCTTTCGTTGGGGTATTAACATCCTTTAAAGGATAATCAATTCCGAGCTTTTCCCATTTAAATATACCAAATGTATGATATGGAAGGACTTCAAAACGTGTTACCGTTTTTAAACTTTTTACAAATTCTTTAAGTTTTAACAGGTCATCTTTTTTATCTGTAATTCCTGGCACAAATACGTGTCGAATCCACATTTCTTTCCTTTGTTCAGATAAGTATCTTGCCAGTTCTAGGATGTTCTGGTTTGTATGTCCTGTTAATTCCTTATGAACCTGCTGATCCATATGTTTAATATCCAAGATAAACAAATCGGTAACTTCCATAAGCTGTCCGAACTTTTCCAAATAGGATACATCCATGGAAAATGGCTGTCCCGATGTATCTAAAGTTGTGTGAACACCTGCTGCTTTCGCAAGCTTAAAGAATTCGATTAAAAAGTCAATCTGTAACAAAGCTTCTCCACCGCTAACGGTAATCCCACCGTTATCGCCCCAGTAGCTACGGTATCTCAGTGCTTTATCCAGTAACTGCTGCGCGCTGAATTCCTGTGCTCCTTCCACACTCCAGGTATCTGGATTGTGACAATATTTACACCGCATTGCACAGCCCTTTAGGAATACGACAAATCGTATTCCAGGACCATCTACTGCACCGAATGTTTCAAATGAATGAACTTTTCCTACTGTCATAATTATAATACTTCGTGGCAAGTTCTAGCAATAACGTCTAACTGTTGTTCTCTTGTTAAATCGATGAATTTAACAGCATAACCTGATACACGAATTGTGAAGTTAGCGTACTCTTCTTTTTCTGGATGTTCCATAGCATCGATAAGTTTTTCTTTACCGAATACATTTACGTTTAAGTGATGAGCACCTTGATCAAAGTATCCGTCTAATACCTGAGTAAGGTTCTGAATTCTTTCTGCTTCATCATGTCCGATTGCATCTGGGTTGATTGTCTGAGTATTAGAAATACCATCTAATGCCCATTCATATGGTAATTTAGCAACAGAGTTAAGTGATGCTAATAAACCGTTCTGTTCTGCACCGTAAGATGGGTTAGCACCTGGTGATAAAGGTTCTCCAGCTTTTCTTCCATCTGGTAATGCTCCAGTAGCTTTACCATAAACTAAGTTAGATGTAATAGTTAAGATAGAAGTTGTAGGTTCAGAATTTCTATATGTGTGACGTTTCTTTAATTTTTCTAAGAAAGTCTTTAATAACCAAACAGCAATTTCATCTGCTCTGTCATCATCGTTACCGTATCTTGGGAAGTCTCCTTCGATTTCGTAATCGTATACAAGACCTGTTTCATCACGAACTGTCTTAACTTTAGCATATTTGATAGCACTTAAGGAGTCAACTACGTGAGAGAATCCTGCAATACCTGTAGCGAATGTACGACGAACATCTGTATCGATTAATGCCATTTCAGCTGCTTCATAGTAATATTTATCATGCATATACTGGATTAAGTTTAATACGTTTACGTATAAACCAGCTAACCATTCCATCATAACGTCGTATTTCTTCATTACTTCGTCATAATCTAAATATTCGCTTGTGATTGGTGCATATTCAGGACCAACTTGAACTTTGTTCTTTTCATCCATACCACCATTGATAGCGTATAATAAACATTTAGCAAGGTTTGCTCTAGCTCCGAAGAACTGCATTTCTTTACCTGTCTGAGTAGCGGATACACAACAGCAGATTGAGTAGTCATCGCCCCATACTGGTTTCATAACATCATCGTTTTCGTACTGGATAGAAGATGTTGTGATAGAAATCTTAGCAGCATATTGTTTGAACTGAGATGGTAATGCTGAAGAGTAAAGTACTGTTAAGTTTGGTTCTGGTGAAGGTCCCATGTTTTCTAATGTGTGTAAGAAACGGTAGTCTGTCTTAGTAACCATAGAACGTCCGTCCATACCAATACCACCAACTTCAAGAGTAGCCCATACAGGGTCACCTGTGAATAACTGATTGTAGGATTCGATTCTAGCGAATTTAACCATTCTTAATTTCATTGTAAAGTGGTCAATGATTTCCTGAGCTTCTTCTTCTGTGATGATACCAGCTTTTAAGTCTCTCTGGAAGTAGATATCTAAGAATGTAGATACACGACCAACACTCATAGCAGCACCGTTCTGAGTTTTGATAGCTGCTAAGTAACCGAAGTATAACCATTGAACAGCTTCTTTAGCAGTCTTGGCTGGTTCGGAAATATCATAACCATAGATTTTAGCCATTTCTTTCATGCCTTTTAATGCATTGATCTGATCTCTTAATTCTTCACGCTGACGGATAACGTCATCTGTCATTGTTCCATCGCCACAGTTAGCGAAATCTTTTTCTTTTTCTTCTACTAAGAAATCAATACCGTATAAAGCAACACGACGGTAATCACCTACGATACGACCACGGCCATATGTATCTGGAAGACCTGTGATGATTTTGTTGTGACGAGCTTTTTTAATTTCTGGTGTGTAAGCATCGAATACACCTTGGTTGTGTGTTTTGTGATACTCTGTGAACACTTTATGTAGTTCAGGATTTGGTTCATAACCATACATTTTACAAGACTGTTCAGCCATTGCAATACCACCAAATGGCATGAAAGCTCTTTTTAAAGGTTTATCTGTCTGAAGACCAACGATTTGTTCTAAATCTTTTAATTCTTCATTGATGTAACCAGCTTTATGTGAAGTAAGTGAAGATACGATATCTGTATCCATATCTAACACTCCGCCTTTTGCTCTTTCTTCTTTCTGAAGTTTCTGTAATGCACCCCATAATTTATCTGTTGCATCTGTCGCACCAGCAAGAAATGTGGAATCACCTTCATATGGTTCATAGTTCTTTTGAATAAAGTCTCTTACGTCTACTTCTTCTTTCCATTTTCTACCCTGGAAACCATTCCATTGTTCCTTGTTTATCATGATTATCCTCCTTGTTTTATGCAACTTACTGACGTAAGTTTTGTCTATATGCTTGATAAAACCATGGTATTACTTTGTTAAAAAAAAGTCAAGTACAATAGATGGTTTTTTTTCTCATTTTTCCTCTTGTACATTATTAAGTACAATTTAATAGTATAGTTGATGAATTTAGTCCTTGATATGTGTAAATTTTATCTAATAAATGGTCATTTTCTTGACAATGTTTTACTTTATCTTAAAAAAATTATGCTCAAAATTAACAAAAGGGCTAAATCCAATTTTTTCAGATTCAGCCCTTTATTCATTTATCTTTTCTTCAATTATTAATTAGAATTCTTCCAGGTTACATAATTGTTCCCATAAACTCCTTAACATCCGTTTCATTTTCAACGATTGCCTTCACTGCAAGTTCTAATCCTTTTGCGATCGTCTCAGTAGACATGGCTGGCGTTCCAATTGGTTTATCCACAACCTGTTCTGTAATATAAGGCACATGAATAAATCCACCGCGCATATTAGGATATTTCTTATCAATTTGATATAAAATGTGATACATAACATCATTACATACAAATGTTCCTGCAGTGTAAGAAATATACGCAGGAATTCCATTATCCTTAATTTCTTTCACAACTGCTTTGCAAGGAAGATTGGTAAAGTAAGCATTTTCACCATCTTCTTCTAATGGTGTATCCATTGGCTGCTGTCCATCGTTATCTTTAATTCTGGCTTCTGCAAGATTAATTGCAACCTTTTCAATTGTAATACCCGAACGGCCGCCAGCTTGTCCGATGCTAAGTACAATGTCTGGATGGCATTCTTCAATTTTAGCATCGATTACTTTACCACTTTTTCCATAAATAGTTGGAATCTCTAATTTGATAATTTCTGCACCACAAATTGTATCTGGCAGCAATTTTACCGCTTCATATGCTGGATTAATGCTTTCCCCACCAAATGGGTCAAAACCTGTAATTAAAACTTTCATTGTATTCCTCCAATCCATTCATTCCTATTGCCATTAAGCTGTTCGTATTCTCTCCCATATAATTTCGCCTTGTTCCATAATCAAGACTCCATCTGCATAGATGTCTGGTTTATCGAATACTAAATCAAAGTGACCATTTGCCTCCTGTTTGCCGCCAAACGCTATATTTCGGCCAAATCCAATATGAAACGTTCCATATGCAGATTCGTCTTCAATATAACATTCGCCGTTGCATTTGGCGTATTCATTTAATCCAATCCCCAGTTCACAGGCTATTAGCATTCGTTCATCTTCGTACTGGTCAATGAACTCTTTTAACTTCCTTCCTGCTGTGTTTGATTCAATCTCTACTATTTTACCATGATTAAATTCTAACTTCACCGTCTCATCCATAATCCCTAGATATCCAAATGAGGCATCTACAATAGCAGTTCCGTATGTGGAGTCCTCTTCTACCGGAATAAATACTTCAAAGCTGGAAGAGGAATAACCGTTTCCATCTTTTGTAGCTCCTGTAAAATACTGTGCTCTCCGATTTTTCTTCTGAAACTCCATATCCGTTCCTTTTTCAGTGGTAACATGTACAACCTCTGCATCTGCAAGCCTTGCTAACAATTGATACGCCATTGCCTTACTTTTCTCTGGATTCATATTAAGAAACTCTAATTCTAACATAGAGCGCTCCGAATTCATTGCTAACGGTAAGGACAAAAAACGCATGCCTCGTTCAATTGCTCGCTTCACTGCTTTCGTTGTAACAAGAGAATGCGTTGTCGCCCCTAAAATTACTTGATAATTATCGAAACAGGATTCATTTTCATCGAAATAGCGACTCACCCATTTCATTTCTTTTGGAAATAACCGTAGCTCCCTTTTCCTCTGCGCAATGTTTTACTGCCTTCATTTCTTCCAAGTGATTGTCATTGGTAACGATGAATAAGGACTCTCCTTCCCTTATCTGAAGCCAGCGTTCCACTATTATGCTCGCCCCTCTGGATAACTTATGGTTCATAAAGCATGCCTCTCTTTCGATTCTGCCTTCTTATTTAAAGAAGATCATAAATAAGATCTGGAATACAATCATAAATAACGCAATTGGAATCTGATTTTTAATAACACCAAAACGTTTCTTCATGTCAAGCATAGCAACTGGTACAATATTGAAGTTTGCTGCCATTGGAGTCAGTAAAGTACCACAGAAACCTATTGTTAGCGCTAACATTCCGATAACGGTTGGGTCTGCCCCATGAGCCAATACAAATGGTCCACCGATACCAACTGTCATAACTGTGATGGCTGCAAATGCATTTCCCATGATCATAGTAAATAGAACCATTCCGATGCAGTACACAATAATACCAACATTTACATTTCCTGCTGGAATGATTTTCTCAACATATCCCGCAATTACTTCACCAACACCTGCAGCTGTAAAGATAGCACCAAGAGCTGATAACAGCAAAGGAAGGATTGATAAAGGACCTACTGTTGATAATAAACGCTCTGTATCATTTAAAAAAACTTTTGGTGTGTTTTCCTTGGAGATAATCATTAAGAAAATAACCCCTAAAAGGACTCCACATCCTACACCAACTAATGCTCCAATCTGCGGAAGGAATAGTGCAAAGAAGATAGCACATACACCAATTGACAACGCTGGAATGAATACTTTCATTCCGTTCTTTTCTAATAAACGAGTTCTCTGTTCTTCACTTGGAACATCCAATTTGCCTGGTTTTACTTTTTGTAAAATTGCAGGAATAACCATAATTATGATTAAGATACCGCTTACCATTTCAGGAAGAAATCTTCCGAAACTTAACACAATACCGAATGCCCCCCAGAATATCGCAGTCGGAATTCTAGATGGATTCTCTTCATCACGTAAGTTTTTCACTGCTGTATACATGGATAAAAGGCCCATGATAATATAAATAACTTCAAGAAGCTTTGTTCCTAATGTAACTTCTGCATCTAAGAAAAATGACATTTTCTAACTCCTTCCACTTTATTTGTTGTAATATTTTTTACTCAGTTTCTTATCTTTCACTACAAAGTAAATGATACTTAACAATACCGCAGTTAATGATACAGGAATTGCTGTTTTTGCTAGTTCTACTAACTCGACTTCGTAACCAAGACCTTTTAACGTACTTTGTACTAAAAGCCCACCTGCACCACCAACAAATAATACCTGACAGAAGAACCATGCGATATTTTCCATAGCGGAAGCCATACCTTTGATTTCTTCTACGTGTTCTTCATTTGGGACGTTGCCATTTGCTTCGATAGCACCTGTTGCCATAGGCATAATGATAGGACGAACGAAACCAGCTACCCCACCAAAACTTACATTGAAAGCGCCAAAGATACCACGCATGATTCCATATGCCCCAATGACTTTTCCGGAAGAAGGATTTTTAAGCTTACCAATTAATTTGGCTGCTGCTTCCTTCAAACCATTTCTTTCTAAGGTTCCGGTCACAAGCATAATCAAGATAAAGATTGCAATGCTTCTATTGGACACAACGCTAGAACCTAATGTTGTTAAGAAACCTGTAATTCCAAGTCCACCAACTAATGCCGTTACAAGTGCAGCACTAACGATAATCAGAATAGAATCTAGTTTTAATGCAAACCCAACTATAACAATTACAATGCCAAGTAATTTAATAATTTCCATATTAGTCTCCTTATTACATATTTTGCACTTTCGCAAATATTCTCTACTATTATACTATAAATCCTCGCTAATTTCGACAATTTTTTTCACTTTGTAACATTTTGTTAAATTTAAGCATATTCCTAGTAAGATATTACTTGAGGTTCAAAGGACAATTTTTAACCCTTAAAGGCCAAAAGATAAAGACGTATTCGTAAACCAAAAACTAAAGATATTAGGTTTACTACACGTTCAGAAAGTTATACATTTCGAGGAACATTAAAAGAAATGCTGAAAAGGTTAGGTCCCTCGTTTGTATGGATTTGCAGGTCGGCTATTATAAATATTTACTATATATTCACAATTAATAATGGAATGGTGGAGTTAAACAATGAAAAAATTATTTTCATTTCACCTATGAAAGAGAGTGTGACTTTTCTTATAGATGTGTTTTGGCTTGTTGTAAACTCCTAAAGTACAAAAGATGTGGTGAATGATATGTTAAGAAGAATGCATTTGATACCTTGTTAAAAAGGGCTGCTGAAAAAGTAGTTTATGAAAACGTAAATTCTGCTTGTTGTTTCGTTTATTATCAGCTCAAACTTCCATTAGGGGCAGAAAAGTTAAAAAAAGTTGATAATTGCATTTTGTAGTTAATCAGGTGGCTTGGCCTAACCATGTACGGCTAGGGCAAAGACAGCAATAGGAAAGGAAATCATGGATATGGAACAAAGAGCGTGAAGTCTATTGTAAAACGGTATCATGCAACAGTCGTTTATTGGAAAGATGATACTCGTTTTTATGTGAGAGTGATTATACCATGTAGTTAAGATGTGAGAAAGCTTCTTAATATACTCATATTAAGAAGCTTTAGTAGCAACATTATAAAAACTCTCTGCTCTTAAGATTCTAATTTTGTTCTCCCGATAAACTGTATAAAGCATAAAAATATTTTTTGTTCTTTAATAATTCTCCAAATGTTCCTGCTTCAACAATGGTTCCATTTTGAAGCACAAAAAGCTTATCAAATCGTTCTAGTATACTTTTTTCCAAGCTATGAGTAACAACAATACTAGTTAGTTCATCCATTTCTAGTATCTGTGTCATAACAGTCTTTGCTGTTTCCGCATCAAGGGCTGCTGTTGCTTCATCCATAAGCATAACAGAGGTGTTCTTTAGTATGCATCTTGCAATAGAAATTCTCTGTCTCTCACCACCAGATAAATTGATTCCATTTTCACCGCATAAGTAATCAAAACCTTTTTCATGAATCAATTTTTCAAGTCCTGACATCTTTATGGCTCGATTCACTTGTTCTTCATCAAATGATTTGAACATTGTAATATTATTTAGAATCGAATTATCGAAGATAAATACATTCTGTTGTACACTAGATAGTAACTGGTATAAACATTCTCTCTTTATATCTCGTATCTCCTTTTTGGCAATGTAAATATTCCCCTCATAATTTGAGAAACCTCCCATTAACAGATTCAGCAAAGTTGATTTTCCACTTCCCGAACCTCCTACAATTCCATAATGTTTTCCCTTCTCAATCTTGAAAGAAATATCATGCAATGCATAGTTGCCTTTTTCATAAGAAAAACCTACCTGCTCGAATTGAATACCTTCTCCTATATCGTCAATAACTTCGTCCCCATCTTTCACTTCATTGTTTGACGCATATTGTTCCATTTTTGCTATTAATCCCTTAGCCGCCTTTCTATTGGCAAATAAGGCAGGTAAACTTTGTATTGGTTCCATAACATTGTTCATAAGCTGCACAAAAGCAATAACAACACCTGCTGTAATATATCCTTTAATCGCTAAAAATGCTCCCATCAGAAATACACCGATTTGAATGAACGAACCCACTTCATTTGCAATAATCTTGATGGTTCCTTCCGCGGCTTTTCTCTTCTCTTTTCCTTTTTCAAGATCCGTATTCTCATCACAGAATAGATTTACAGCCTGTTCTTCTGCTTGAAAACTCTTAACCACAGGAAAACCCATTAATAAATCTTTTATAATACTGACAAATTTTTCGTTTTTGTCACTAATACCTTTTTCTAAATGTACTATCTTATCTCCAATAAGTACCGACATCACAATTGGAACAATACATAAGAAAAGAACAACCAGTGTCATCATCCAATTGTACCATATCATTAACAACAGTGCCCCTGCAAAAGAGGTACACATTGATATGATATCAAATAAGCCATTTATGTAACCATTTTCAATAACTGTAACATCATTCGTCAGTATTGATACGTAACTGCTGGTCCTTTCATTTACAAAAGAAGCAATACTCTTATGGGAAAGTAAATTGAAAACTTTATTCTTGTACTGTGACATGGCTCTTCTTACAAAAGCATAACGCACCTTGTTCAATATCATCTGAGTAACAAAAAATACTAAAAACAAACTAATCGTTTCAACCAAAATAGTAATCAGTTGTTTTACATTTCCTCCTGTGGATGCATCAAGTAAAACCTGCATTATATATGCATAAACACAGGACAAGATATTTACGATTATCAATAATACTGTACTGACTGCGAACAGCAACTTATTGTTTTCAAAAAATACGGAAGTATGTTCCTCTTTCACTTCTTTTCCTCCTATTATTTTTTCAACTATTCACTCAAAACACTGTTAAATTTAAATCTTATATGTTCTATCTGATATCTGTAGCCTACACAATTGATAAACATTGTGTAACATTCAAAGTTGCATAAATCCGAATATTCTCCATAACCTAATATAATTTTAACCATTCCAAATATAAACAATATCGCAAAATTAATTTTACTTACCTTGCCAAAATTCAATGATACTTTGTAAAAACGACTCTTTCTAAGTAACAATGGAACACAACAGAAAATACCAATTCCTAGACACACTCCTTTTATAAAATCATAATAAATATACAAAAGAAAATATGATAAAACAAACGTTCCTTGCACCACCTTAGTTGCATAATTTAAAATAAGCTTATCTGAATTCAGGCCACTTTCCTGATACACAAAAAAAAGGAACGGATACCCTAGTAAATCTTTTTTATATATATCCATATTTTGAAACATCTTCATTTTATGCCATAAGCTGCTTTCAAGCTTTACGCCATAAACCATAATTATTGAAATCAACATAAAAGAAAAAATATTATCACTCTCAAAACTGCAATTACTTCCATATGCTAGTAAAAAATTAAATATAAAAATTCCAATATACATTATGATATCATAAATTTTTATGTGAAATCTAAAATTCCTTTCTAAGCGTTTCACTTGTTTCATTGGCTTCAACATAATAACGATTCCACTAAACATCTTTTCAAACTCACTTACTGTTAATACCCTTTTGCCTTGGGATGGATCGTTAAAATAAACCTTATCCTTTCTTCTGTTTTTATACACAACATAATGTCTGCTCTTTAAATAAATAATACAAGGAGTATTATTTCGAACTAATGTTTGTATATCTATTTTTATTCCAACTGCATAAAACTGGAATTTTTTAGCTACTTCGATTAAATGCAAAGCCGAACATCCTTCTTCTGACAAAGAAAACGCAGAGCAAAGTTCATTATAATTTATATCCATTTTGTAATACCTCAACAGCATCAATAAAGCTGCTACTGCACACTCATTTTTGTTACGTTGGTAGATGTTCTTTATTCTTCTACGATTTATATATTCTTCTACATCTCTAAAATTCGACATATTCAACAAGCTCCTAAAACTAGATGAATTCTAATCTTCTACATAATTCATTTCAAAATACTTATATATTATAGCAAAAATAGTCTTTTTCTTTTGTATCTATAAACACAAATTACTTAATACGTTTCATGTTAAAGCTATTGTTACGCTTTTTCAATATATAATGAACCAATCTTTATACCACCAACAACTTCTTCTAAATCTTTTTCTTCAATAAATTCTAATTCTAATTCATCTAATTCTAATTCACTGTATTCCTTTTTCATTTTATCATCCTTCTTTCATTTTTTCTTTGACTATTTTTGCATATAATATCAAAAATGTTTTTCTCTTCTTAGGAACTTATGTATATAAGGGATAAACAAATGTATTGTTTCCTCTCTGAATAATAATGCACACAATTCACAAGAAGATGCAACCTTATCTGGCAGCTCCATATGAAGCTCTTTTTCAGCAATATCTATGAAAAAATCAAATCCATAATTTCTTAGCATAAACAAAATCATATTTTTTCTTATTTTTTTCAATGTTTTACTAACATTTATCTCATCTGAAATACTTCCAAGCTTTAGTGCTGTTTCTGTGATATATGGGGAACAACATGGCCAAATTGAACCATCTGATGTGACGGAATATTCACCATTCTTGCGACAGTATAAACCACCGACTTCTGTGTTTCGAATAATCGATTCTTGTTTAATCCTTTCTTTTGCCCTGCCAACCTGATAGCAGCCTGTAAAACTGATTTTTACATCCTGTAAATCATCGGATAATTCATTAATCCATCTTTGATTACAACTTCCTTTTATAATTATAGTCTGAATTACGGCTGGAATTTTTAAAATTTTACTTACTTGTAATATATTCCTCACTTTTTCAACAGAAACATATTCTTCATGAAAAGTATCATAACTTATGGTTATTCCATTTAAACCACATTGCTTCAAATCCTGTAACCTGCTAAAAGTATGTATATAATCTGTTGCCCAAAAACCATTTGTCACAACTGTAGCGAATTTCCCCTTTTCTCGAATATACAAAATTAATTCTTTTAGCTCATCATAAAACAAAAAAACTTCACCACCGGTAATTCCTATCGTACTTATTGATTCAATATTTTCAACATCATCCAAATATTTTTTTACAAGACATAATTCAAGTTTCTCTTCACTTTTTGGCGTTGCTGAAATACAGCACATACTGCATTCAGCATTACATTTTTTACATAATGCAATTCCTATAGTTTTATATCTCATGCTGTTTTCTCCTTATAATACAATTAGGATCTTTCGATATTTTTTCTATAATATAAGGTGCAAGCTGTTTCATTTGTTCTCTTCCAAAAAACAGTTGACATAGTTCACATGAGGATATGACATTATCTGGAACAGCAATTAATTCTTGTTCCTCCATGATTTCTCTAAAAAAATCAAATCCTTTATTTCTTAAAACTTTTAAAATTAGATTTTTTTCCAACTGTGCTAATGCATCTTTTACTGTCTTAATATCGTTATAAATATTACCTACGCTTAAACCTGTTTCAAATACAGAAGGTGCACAACACGGCCAGAGAGAGCCATCATAAAGAATAGAAAAACTTGCTCCTTTTCTGCATACACACCCCTTCGAACTAATCTTTCGAATAAACTGGGAATCTAATATATTTTCCTTTGCTTTTCCAGCTTTGTCACAAGTAATAAAGTCAACTGCGACATCCGTCAAATCTTCTCCTAATGCATCTATCCAATCTCCATTCCGCGAATCCCTAACTATTACAGCTTGAATAGATGTCTTTAATCCTACTTTTTTTGCACCTACAATTAAATTTCTAATATTTTCTACTGGCACATACTTTTGGTGATACTCATCATAACTTGTTCCAATTGCAAATAAACCTGCTTCCTTTAATACCCTAAGTTTCTCATCAACCATCTCTTTATTTTTTGCCCAGAATCCATTAGTTATAACTGTTGTTTTCTTTTTTATAGATGAGCATGTCTTGACAAGTTCTACTAGAGTATCATAATATAAAAAAGCTTCACCACCCGAAAAATGTATTGTATGTATCTGCTTCACTTGTTCAGCTGACAAAAGAAATTCTTTTATCTTAGTTACATCAATTCCAGTGTTATAAGACATATTGGCATCTAAGCAACAGATTTCACATTGAGCTGTACACTTATTTCCTAATGTGACAACTATTTCTGAATAATTCACCTAACATTCCTCTCCTTATCATCCTTTTTCTTTTTTACTAAATAGGAAGTGTAAATTTTTTCGCCTCTTCTATAGTATTTCACAAAAGATTCTTCTTCTAGCATAACTTGATTTTCCAGAGCTTCTTTGATATTAATTTTGAAACACTTAACAACTGTATCTTTTCTTTGTTCCAAATAAAAAATACTTTTATATCTTTCATATTCATACAGCTCCTCAAAGTATACTGTCTGATCTAATTCAACTTCTCTCTTCCAAAATGGCTCAATTGCCATATTTATTTCCAAGAATCGTCTTTCTGGCGTATTTATTGTATTTTGTGTTACTTCCATTATCCTATTAAGTAATAGATAAACATTCTCGATGTATTCTTCTATCCTAAAAAACAACGTCTCTAATCCATATTTTTTGATTAAATATAAAAAACAATTGGAATAAAACTCCTTAACAGTATCAATTAACAAAATAAAGGAATCAAATCTTTTATAGTACTCTTTTACTGGTGAATCAAATGTATAATACTGACTAAACATATTTGGATATTCAAGAACTAAGTCTTTAACTTCCTCCAAACTAATATTATCCTGAGTAGCTTCTAAAGTTGTTTCATCAAAATAAATCCTATCTTTAATTTTCTCTGTCTCCTCTGTACTCGGCAAAGGTATGAATCTATGCAACTGAACTGTAATTCTATTAGAAAGTAACAATAGTTCTTCCATAAGTTTAATTGTTTCTTTAAAGTCCTCAATTGTTTCATCTGGATAACAAAAAATGAATGATGCTGTTATTGCACATTGCCTTTTGGAACATATATATCTTATAGTTTCAACTGCATTTTTTAGATTTAAATTTTTGTTAATTATTTTCTGTATTCTTGCTGAACCAGTTTCAATTCCTAGATATATTCCAACACAATTTGCACCTGTCATACAATCTATCAATTCCTCATCTAAAACATCCACTCTAGAAGAACATGTCCAATCAAATGGTAATCCTCTTTTTCTGAAATTCTTGCAAAAATGAAGTATGTACTGCCTATTTACTGTAAACATATCATGTTCAATTCCAAAATGCTTTACGCCATAAATCTCGTTGCATTTTACCATTTCATTTAAGATAACATCTACAGGTTTGACTCTATAATGTCTTCCCCAAAATGTGCTTGTAGTGCAAAATGTACATCCAAACGGACAACCACGTCCGCCTTCAATACGATGTCTAGCTTCCTTGTTAATGTTGAAAGGTGTATAGTCAAAGACTGTATATTTTTCCAATTGTTCCTCACCGATTAATTCCGCACACGGATTACTTCTAATTTTTTTTTCGCTTCGATAAGCAACTCCTGGTACAGCGGCAAATGACTTCTGATTCCATAACGTATCAACAAATTGTTCTATTGTTCTTTCAGATTCCCCCAAACAAATTGCATCTATAAACGGAAATGCCTCTAAACATTCATAGCTAGTCACAGTAGCCTGGGGACCTCCAAAAAATACTTTAATCTCCTTGTTCTTTTCCTTAATATATTCTGCAATTTTTACTGCTGGAATAAACGCATTACATATTGTATAAAACCCGACAACTCTTGGACTTAAATTTAATATATACTCTCCCATTATTTTGATATTTTCTAAAAAACTTTCTTTATACTTTATCGCTCCATTTTTATTCAAAAGATCAAAATTAATACAATCGATACTATAATGTTTCTTTAATATATCTCTTAGTATAAACTGCCCTAGATGTATGTTATTATCATCATTAAAATATACTGCATTTACAAACACAAGTTCTGACATCCCGTACTTCCTTTCAAAACTTTTACTTTATTCTTTCCATTATATACTATATATACTATATATACAATCTTTTATCTACACTTTTATTCTTTTTTTTCCACTTTTGTTCAAAACTTTTTTATTCATACTATATTTTGTTATAGGTATGGAATTTCACTTTACAATTCACTTCACTAAAGAGCAGACTATATATTTCTACATAATCTGCCCTTTTAGTGTTCATCTTAACTTAACGACATTGCATTTTCACGTTGAGCTTCTTTATCCAGCGGAACTTAATCCTGTTTAAAGGAACTAATTACTTCCTCAAAATCTGCTACCACATCAAGATTTTTTTTGGCCTGTCCTGCGATTCCTTGCACATCGTACACTAATTCCTGTGTATTTTCAGAAACGTTAGTAATACCAGCAGTACTTTCTTCTACCGTTGCACTAATCTGATTAAAGGAATCTGAGATTTCTCCAATAATCTGCTGTAATTCTTTGGTCTTATCAGACAGCTGATCCATTGTGTTATCAATGCATTCTGCACCTTCTGCGTATTCTTTTCCTGCAACTACCCAGCTATCATAGTCTTTTAAGACATCCGTTCGAATATATTCAATTAACTGATTGGAGCTTTCTGCTAAAGAAGAAACAGATTTATTAACCATATCACTGATAACTTGAATGTTATTCGCTGTTTCACGACTTGTATCTGCAAGTACACGAATTTCATCTGCAACTACAGCAAATCCTTTCCCTGCTTCGCCTGCTCTTGCAGCTTCAATAGATGCATTTAGAGCTAGTAAATTTGTCTGCTGAGAAATACTTAAGATATCACTTGTTAATTCATTAATCTGTTCTACCTTCTTACTTTCTGTAATCGCATTTTCCACAGCGCCTGTGATAGAGTTCATCATTGTAGTTGACTTTTCTCTTTGAGTTTCACACATTTCCGATAAACTGTCAGCTTTTGTTCTGATTTCAGATGCAAGCGTCTTCATGCCATTCACTTCTGTCTGAATATCAGCTGCATTATTATTTACTTCTACTGCATTACCTGTAACAACTGCAACTGAAGATGCTACTTCTTCCATACCCGCTGCAAGCTGTTGCATGGTTGCAGATATATCTTCAATACGTCCTTTTGCAGAGTTTGAAACATTATCTAATTCATCGGTAGTCTCTTTTAAGACATTTGAGTTTTCTGTAATTCTAGCAAATACTTTTCCTAAATTATCCAACACAAGGTTGAAACCAACAAATACCTCACCAATTTCATTATTTCTATTAATTTCAATTCTATCAGAAAGTTCAAGACAATTATTAGATATGGATTCAGCTACTCTATTAACAAGTTTCTGACCTTCTGCTAATGGTTTTAAAATACATATATAGATGGCACCAATGATTATTATAAAAACAGTGACCATAATTATACCAACCACAACATTAATCCAAAATCTTATGTTAAAAACAACTTCTCCACGCCCAACGATTGTATCCAGCTTATCGTTGCAATATGATATTACTTGACTAAGCTTTTCCTCAACTGCTTCTCCTTTAACATTTAGTTCATTCTTTGCAATCAAAAGTAATTCATTGACATTTCCATTTATTACAAATCCAAGTGCTTTATTATACGAAACCAGATATTCTTCTATTGTGCCGTTAAGTTCAGTGTATAAAGCTGTTTCTTCTTCACTACTATGACCGGATTTTAATTCTTCTAAACAAGCTTTTACTTTTTCTTGTTTGGAATGAATAAGTTCTTCCGTTGCTTTCTTTTCAGCTTCAGCCTTTGTGGTATAAGAAAGTAATTGAGGAAGTAATCCATAATACTCTGTTTTAATATCATTCAATTTGTATATATCATTTCTGACAACGTCCTGTGTTTCCGTTGCAACATCATGAAGTCTTCCAATTGCCTCATTCGAACTTAACACACTAAATATTGTAACTACAATAGTAACTACAAACATCGTTATTGCACTTTTTCTGATGCTCGTTTTCTTTTGGTTTTTCATTATTTGTCTCTCCTAATGCTTGCTTTATATCTTATATTTCGACAAAACAATAGAAGTAGGGTACTGGTAATTTATTACTTATCAACCTCTTTCAGATCATCTTTTGCTGGACCATTAATCAACTCTCCCGTAAACGTAAAACGTGAACCATGGCAAGGGCAATCAAAAGAACGTTCTTCTTGATTCCATTCTAGTACACAGCCTAAGTGTGGACACCTAGCTGAAAAACAATGAAATTCTCCCATTATATCATGATACACTGCAATTTTTTTACCATGTTCTTTGATAATTGCCCCACATCCTGGTTTGATTTCTTTCATAGCTTCATTTTCAAAATGAATTTTCTGTAATTTAAAATGATGAATCACAGATGTCAAGTGTTCTTTCCACTCTTCTTTCGATCCTTTTGCTACAAATCTGGCTGGATTAAAGATGGAATCCTTTTTTTCTTCTCCCTCGCATATCATCTCTGTCAAAATCATTGCCGCCACCATTGCATGAGACATTCCCCATTTATTAAACCCTGTGGCAATATAAACATTTTCTGTCCCTGGTGTAAAATGTCCAATGTAAGGGACCTTATCCAGCGTAATACAATCTTGGTTCGCCATATGGTAACATATCTCTGAATCCTTATAATAATGCTTCACTGCCTCTTCTAAGTCTTCAATGGAGTTTTGTTCTAACTGAACACCTGGCCTATGATTCTGTCCTGCAATAATCACATAGTCTTTATATTTTCGAAAGGAATACCCTGTATTGTTGGCAGCTACATACATTCCATATGGCAGCGCATCACTTGCTTTCGCTACCACAACATTTTCTCTCTCTTGATACATTCTAAGGGAATATAATCCTTTAATTTTTTCAATTGGATAGTGATTTGCCCATATTACAATACCCGCTTCTACTTCGAGCATCTTTTCTGTTCCATCCTCCTGAACGGAACAGACTTTTAATATATGCTCTCCTCTTTTTCCTTCTAGTGCAGTATGTTCGTATATAGTCACTTTATCTGCTATGGCTTTTAAGAATTTAATTGGATGAAACTGTGCTTGATTGGGAAATTTAACAGCTCCCGTTACTTGAAATGGCAAGGCTGTATCCTTTGTATAAGAAGCATTGATCCCTACACGCTTTGCAGCACTTACTTCCTCTTCTAATTGCTCTGTATCTTGCAAACTATAGACAAACGAGTCGATTCGTTCAAAATTACAATCAATATGCTCTTTCTTTATAATTTTCTCATATTCATCAATCGCCCGCTCATTATACATTGCATATTCTTTCGCCTTTTCCGCTCCAAACTTGTCCCATAATTCCTTATAGATGAGATTATGCTGAGATGTGATTTTAGCTGTTGTATTTAAAGTCATCCCTTGCCCGATCCTATCTGCCTCTAAAACAACTGGTTTTTTTCCGTTGTTTTGTAAATAATATGCAATCAAAATTCCTGTAAGTCCCCCTCCAATGATTACAACTTCTGCTTTTAAATTTTCTTTTAGAGATGATCTCCTATCTATCTTAATTTCATTCCAGATTGATTCAAACATAAAAATCCCGCCTTTCTGTATATATTTACTATAACCAGAAAGACGGGATTTATGTGTAAGCAGAATTTCTCACTGTTCTTTTGTTTGTCTTTTTAACTCATCAAGATAACCAACGGCGGACAACGCTGCAATATTTCCTTGTCCTGCAGCTTTAATATACTGGTATGGTTTTCCTGCAATATCTCCTGCTGCAAAACATCCCGGAAGATTTGTCTTCATGTAAATGTCCACTGCAACGTGATTCTTATCTAAGGCAAGACCTGGCACTAACTGGCCTGGTGAAACACTATCTCGTAATATAAAAACAGCCGCCGTGTTAATTTCAGTGTTTTTTAGAATTAACTTTTCCACCGTATTCTCTCCAACAATTTCAACTGGGATATCACGGATTACTTCAATAGAATCCTTTACTTCCACTTCCTCTTTATACATAGGAATGTACGTTACTTTAGATGCAAGATCTGCTACATAATCCGCTTCCGCCTCTTCATGCTTATTGTAAGCGATGATAGTAACCTCTTTTCCCTTGTATAGAGGTGCGTCACAGGTAGCACAATAGCTAACTCCTCTTCCTAATAGTTCCTCTTCTCCTTTAATTGGTTTTCCAAAGTTCACTCCTGTTGCTAAAATAATAGAAGCAGCTTCATAAATCTCATTATTGGCAAGAATTGAATAGCAGCCACCCATTTCATAAATATTCGTTACCCTTGCTTCTGTTATCTCAACTCCCATTTGACCTGCGTGTTCAAGAAATATGTTCTTCATTTCTTCTCCACTCTTATGATAAAAGCCAAGATAATTATTAATCTCATGTGCCTTTGCTAACTTGGTGCTCATTTCTTTATGCCCAAATACAATGATACTTTTATTTCTCACTTTTGCGTTAATGGCTGCCGATATGCCAGCGGGACCACTTCCAATAATCGCTATATCAAATCGTTCCATTTTTAATCCTCCAATCAACTGTTTCGTATACTATTTTCACATAATGTATCCTAGATTGCAATTGTCTCCTTTTTATTTTGTAAATAATTTTACAATAATAATCTACTATTTTTTGGTTTACATAGCTTTTTGTTTTCTAACACATGCTAGTATCGAAAGGTTGGTGACTGTCATGAAGGATGAAATTAACTTAACAAAGGTGACAAACGGCTGTGGAAGCTGCGGTGGCTGTTCATGTGGAGAAGACTCTCCAAAAAAGCAAACCAAGTATGATAATGTAGAACCATTACCAGAGTCTTCAAGAGATCGACGTGATGGCCCTGGCGGAGAAAATGTGAAGTAATACTCTCTTGTAAATTATGAAAGCGCCTTGGATATTAATTTACCAAGACGCTTTTTACTAAATCCTTTTTTATAATGTTATTAATTTATGATAAGCTATTTTTCCAACAACCGTTAATGGTAGCTTTTCTAAAAACACAAAATCCTTTGGTATCGCATATCGTGCTATATTTTTTTCACACAATTCCAATAATTCCAGCTTTAACCTCGTCTTATTACATTCTAAATTCTTTGGTACAATAAATGCTTTTACCCGTTCTCCCCTGCGCTTATCTGGTACCCCTACAACTGCACACATAAATACATCATGACAGCTATTTATCACATTTTCTATCATCTCCGGATAAATATTATACCCATTGGATACTATCATTCTCTTTAGTCTTTGTCTAAAGTAGATATATCCTTCTTCATCTTGATACCCAAGATCGCCTGTGTGAAGCCATATTTCACCATCTGCATGTCTTCGTAACACAAGTCTTGTTTCTCTCTTCTCACCTAGATACCCCTTCATAACAGAAGGTCCTCGTAAAACAATTTCACCACTTTTTCCAGGGGGCATCTCTTCTTCCGTAACAGGATTTATTATTTTGATATATGTATCTGCGTATGGGATTCCTACACTATTAAACTTTGTACAGCCTTCTGGCATCAGACAACATCCTGTTACACTTTCCGTTAACCCATATCCCACACGAACAGTTGCCCTGCTCCCATGCTCACTTAGAATTCTATCTAGCTTTCTTTTGGTACTGGGTGATAAGGAATCTCCACCCGCAATGATACATTTGATAAAAGACAGATCTTGAATCTTATATTTATCTTGCAATAGAAGATTTTCATAAATTGCTGGAACGGAAGCAACTACATTTACTTTTTGTTTTACAATATTCTTTAAAAATGTCTCTGGGTTATACCTAGGCAAAAGGATAGCTACCCCACCCAAAACGAAGGTAGTATGAATGCATACTCCAAGTCCAAATCCATGAAACAATGGCATAACAGCCAGTACGCGATCTCCTCGCTCCAAACATCCGCACGCATCTATGCTCTGCAAAGCCAACGCATTAAAATTCATATTCGTTAATAAAATTCCCTTTGGCTTTCCAGTCGTCCCACCACTGTATAGAATGACAGCCGTATCACTTCCGGTTCCATGATACTCTGGTTCTACGTCGCATTTATGAGCCAAATTCATAAAATAAGTCCAGCTTTGTTCACTCTTCATTTTTTCTTTCTTATGTCCACTAGACAATCGAAGCCTTAGCTTGACCTGTCTTGGCATATATTCCTCTGATGATACAAATATAATATGCTTTAGTGGCATGCCAGCTAAATTAATCTTTCCCTCCAACTTGTCGGATACAAATATAATTTGGCTATCTGAAAGGGATAAGTAGTAGGAAATCTCCGCTTCTGCTGAAAGCGGATGTATCATATTCACAATCGCACCTATTTTATTGATAGCATAAAACAGAATAACTGCCTGTGGTATATTAGGCAGGCAAACCGAAACCGCCTCCCCTTTTTTCACTCCCATTACAGTTAGTGCCTTGGCACACTGGGTTACAGCATCACTCCACTCCTGATATGTAATCTTTCGTGAACAGTATTCTAATACATAATTCTTCTCATGTCCAACTGCACGGCTGGCTACAAAATCATAGAGAGAGGAATTCGGATACTCTAAATGTTTTTCCATTTTCATTCGTAATTCCCCATTCTTCTATTAAAGTTTACTTATGTCTATTCTTTTTTATAGTATGAATTTTGCTGTGATATGCTTGAAATGATGTTAACGACAATTAATAGTTTGATTCTTTCTTAAGATATAGTTTTCTAAATAAACATACTAATATTTTAACAGATACCAATATCATTTACAATATTTCTTGTCACTTACACGGATAGGAAAAATGTCCTACTCTCCCCGAAATAAAAGGGAACAGATTTTTTGTCTGCTCCCTGTTTTACTCTATCTTATTCTATTTCTTCTCTGTCATCACAACCATTAAATCTTCTGTTTCATCTGGCATCTCATCTAAATCATCACCTACATCTACAACCTTTGGACTATGACGATACAAGATATCATACATAACCGGAACGATGAACAGCGTCATGAGCGTTGCATAAAGCAAACCTACACTTACGACAATGGCCATACCTTTCTGCATTGCATTTCCAGCATCCTGCGAAAACACCATAACACTCATAGATAAAATAGTGGTTAAGGCAGTCATCAGGATTGGTCTCATACGTGTTTTTCCTGTTGCAATTAACGCCGTATGTTTCTCTACGCCCTGTATACGTAACTGATTGGTGTAATCTACAAATACAATACCGTTATTTACGACCGTTCCCATTAGAATCATGAATCCCATTAGGGCAATAGCGGATATTGACTGTCCAAACAACATTAATCCAATGATACCGCCTGTGAAGGCCAAAGGAACCGTAAAGATAATAATAAATGGTGATAAGAAACTCTGGAACTGTGCAACCATTACCAAGTAAATTAACAAAAATCCCAATGCAAGAGCCTGAAGCATCTGATTCACCATCTCCATAACCTGAGTAGATTCTCCTGCCATCTCAATTGTGTAGCCCTCTGGTGCTTCGTATTTATCTAATTTCTTCTGTAATTCTCTAGACAATAATGTTGCATTCTCTCCGTCCTTGGTCTCTGCTGTAACAGCCAGATATCTAGTCTGATTCTCTCTTGTAATACTACTTAATGTATATCCATCTACCTTTTTTGCAAATTGAGAAAGCTTGTATGTTTTGGTTACATCCTGACCTTCGCTATCCTTAGTCTTTGCTTCGATTGGCATATCCATAATATTTTCATAGGTTAATGGATTGTTTTTATTTACAATATTAACATCCACATCGACACTATCCATGCTCAGTGTAACTGCTTTCTTTTCCGTCGATATGTGTTTCGCAACTTCTTGGAAAATCTGTGCTACCGTTAAGCCTTTTTCTGCAGCCTTATTTTTATTAATCTTAAGATGAATTAGTTTATCACTTTCGTCAATGCCATTGGTAGCATTTTCAAGACCATCTACTTTATCCATCATCTTCATAATATCCTGGCTGATAGATATTAACTTATCCTGCTCTTCACCAAAGATATTCACGGTTACTCCACCGCCTGTTAAGGCAGACATATCTCCCATGGCTGAAGTAGAGATAGTAAGCTTTTCACACTTAATATCCTTTGTCTTCTCTTCCATATCTTTTTTGATTCTACGGAACTGTTTAATCGTTTTAATGTTATCATCGGTCAGTACGTTAAACTGGAAGGTAGAATAATTATCTGTGGAACCAGTCTGAGCAGCTAACATTCCTGCATTCCCATCTAATGCACCAACTTTTGCAATACCGTCCACGGAAAGAACTGCATTCATTACTTCATCCGCTGTTTTGTATGCAACATCCTGCTTCACATCTTTATCTAATGTCATGCTGATGGAAATCTGATTACTATCCATATCATCCATCATAACTAAACCGGTACGTGAAGTCTGAATAATACTAAGAACAAGCAAAACAACAGCAATTGCAAGGGGAACAATCTTAAATCTTAAACAGAATCCTAATGCTTTTCCATATGCTTCTTTCACTCCGTCAAAGAACTTGTGATTCTTTTCTTTCGTTGTTTTTAACATGACGGAACCCATAGTCGGTACAACTGTCAATGCAACGATTAAAGAAGCAATCAAAGCATAAGAGATTGTAAACGCAAATGGCACGAGCAGCTGGCTTACCATCCCCGTTGTATAAACCATTGGAAGGAATACACAAATCGTAGTAATAGTAGAAGCAATAATCGGCCCAGCTACTTGTTTCGCGCCTTGTACTGCTGCCTGTGCTGCTGGAATTCCCTTATGACGCAAACGATAGATATTTTCCATAACAACAATAGAGTTATCCACTAACATTCCAATACCGATGCAAAGTCCTGCCAGTGACATAACATTTAAATTGATGCCTGTAAAATACATAATAATAATTGCAAATAAAACACTAAACGGAATACTGAACGCAACAACAAAGGTCGGCCTTACATCCTTTAAAAACAGTGCGAGTACGATAATCGCAAGGAGTGCTCCAAGCAAAATACTTTGTAATACACTATCTAAAATTGTAGAAATATATTCACCCTGGTTCATCATGGAATTTAACTCAAGACCTTCATATTTCTTTTCTAATTTATTAAATGCTGATAAAATCTTCTTAGATACAGTGCTGGTACTTGCAGTACTAGATTTGAAAACGGATAACAAAACAGCATCTTCTCCATTTATCTTCGTATAACTTTCTCCTTGATTGTCAACGGTTACAACATTGGCAACATCTGATACTTTAATAGAACCTACACCATCTATCTTAGTTAATACCAGCTTTGATAGCTGGTTCGCCGTTTTAAACTGTTCTCCAACTTCTACTAACCACTGATTGTCGTCTTTATCGTCAATATACCCTGCTGGCATGGAGAAATTCTGTGCCGTAAGCATTGCCGATAACGTCTCTGTACTAACCAGTGCATCAATATTGGCATTCTCTAGGGTAGCCTTTTTAGACTCTTCCAGCTTTTCTTTTGCAGATTTTAACTCCTCTTCTGCCTTTTGCATCTGCTGTTTTCCTGATGCAATCTGTGCTTGCCCTGCACCAAATCCTGCAGATGCAGAATATCCTGCTTCCATTGTCTGTGACTGTTTCTCATCTAATCCAGCCATTTTATCATTCACAGATTTTAACACTGCTTCTGCTGCCTGAATCTTTACTTTTAGATTACCAAGTTCCGTATCAATCTGAGGAATTCTAACTTCCACGATCTGATACAGTTTTTCAAGTGTAGCCCCATCCAGTGCCTTAACCTGATCTTCCTGTCCGATCTGCTTCATCCATTTTATAAAACCAGATAACTTTTTAGGGTTGTCAATGGCATCCTTTACATTTGCTGGAATCGAAACATCGTTCTGCTGTGCAATCTTTCCAAGGTTTTTGTTAAACTGGGCAAATGCTACATTAAGTGCCTTGTAGTTTTCTTCTGCTTTTGCTTCCTTATAAGCATTTTTCTCTGCTAACAGAGCGCTTTCACTGGCTTTCAAGCTGCTTAAAGTTGATTCATAAGCTGCCTTGGTAGCCTGTGCTTTGGAAAGCTTGGTTGACGCCTCGGATAGTTGCTTGTTAGTTTCTTCCTGCTTATTGCCAAGCTCTTTTTCCTGACTCGCTAGCTGACTCTTTCCACTTTCTAAATCTTTCTCCGCATCTTCAATCTTCTTGCTGGCGTCTGCTAACTTGCTATTGACGTGAGCTAATATTTTATCATTTACTTTATCAATCTTCTTTTGATTTAGCCGAATTTCAACCGAATCTTTCACCATGCCATTGGCTGTCACACTTGCCACACCTTCCTGGCGTTCCAAATATGGTTTTACAACCTTCTCAGTAAATGTAGATAATTCCTTGATGTCTTTCCCTTTATAATTGACACTCGCATACATGGTAGCAACCATATCCGTACTTACTTCCATGATATTGGGAGTCCCGCATCCATCTGGCAATTCCATGGAACTAACCGCTTTGGACACACGTACAAGCGCCGCCTCCATATCGGTATCTTCTGCAAATTCTAACATGACCATTCCATAATTATTCGCCGAAGTACTTGATACGGTCTCCACTCCACTAATGGTTCCTAACGTACTTTCCATGGTACTGGTGATATCATTCTCTACCTTTTCAGGGGATGCCCCTGCTTCTGTCGTAATAACTGCCATATATGGCATCTCTAAATCTGGTAACATATCGGTCTGCATTTTGCTTAAACTGACTGCACCAATTGTTAAAACAATTACAACCGCTACTACAATAAAATAGGGTTTTTTCACGCAAAACTTCGTCATATTCTTCACTTCTCCTTATTACCTCAAAATCCCCGTATTTACATACGCTATGTAAATGGTTCTCATTCTAATCCAACATTTTTCCATCTTAACATACTGTGTAAAGATGTCAAGAGATATGGCTCATTTGACGTTATTTTTTTCATAAATATTTCTCATAAAATCAAAAAAGACTTACTAGATAATAATCCAGTAAATCTTAGTTGATTAAATTTAGAAACCTGCTGTGTCTGTTCTCCTGCATTTTTACTGCAAAAAGCAGTGACGACTGCATCATTTATGCTAAGGCATCAAAACCAGTATGGTCTTTTTTTGGCGGCAGACTGAATACCTTATTGGAAAATGAAATCACCCTTCCATTTTTTATTAAGTGGTAGAATAAATTTATACATTCATTATTTGGCTGCAAAAAGGAATGCGGACTTGTCTGTGCCTTTGCTTGAAGTGCGTTAAGAATACTCTGAATTCCCGAAGTATTATCAGCTACTGTTTCTGATTCTCCTGAGCCATCGTAGGATTTTCTACCTGCAAATTCCTCTTTCATTTTATTTTCCTGGTAATTCTTCCAGTACTCTTGACGGGATTTAACTTTATCTTGTAACCACTTGTTTTGTCCTGGACCATAGCCATGTTCCGTATCCAAGTCATATAACGCATTATTTTTATAGCCTACTGTTAAACCACGTTCCTCTTCCTTATCCCATCCTTGCTCCACATATAACTGATACGCCTTATAAAAGGAGTTTAATGAAACACCATACATTTCTCCATGTGCCTGCTTTCTTTCCATTGATTTTGTCATGACATCCCACAAATCCTGCCCATCAGGAGTATAGATTGTACCCTCGCGATTTTCTAAATTTCTAACATCATAGCCTGTTAAATCGTTAATTAACTGCCACATAACTGCTTTCTCCTGTACTGCCATATTCTCCAAATACTGTCTAGGCCTTTTATAACCAGCATTAGCAGGATCACACCAGCACAAATGTTCATAGAGACGTTTTCCATTATCTCCACTATTCAAAACCTGTTCTATTTTTTCAGCTAAAACCGGATCTACTCCCATCGCATGAATTTTATATTCATATGGGTCTACTCTTAGCAGCAATTCAGTATCATTAGGAATAACAATTCCATTTTCCTTAAAAAGCTGACTGATAGATTCATTCATTCCATTCCGAACGTTCTGCTGCCACTCATCATCATGCATAATGCCTCCACCAAAAGTCTTTTGAATAATGGGATCATAACTGTTTACAGCCGCTTGCCCTCCATAGAGTACTCTTAGTTCTGATTCGTAACATATTTCTCGCTCTCTGTCAGATAACCCTTTTATGTAATAAGGAGATTTTTTATTATAATATTTATCTTCAATGTGTTTAGATGGATTCGCAAACTTTTTATTTTCCTTATTCACCTTTGCATAGTGCTCATCAATTACTTTTGTATATTGACTCATCTTTTCAAGTATTGAAGCGGCTGGTAAGGAAGTTTTTCCATTCAGCTCCAGTCTATCCTGCGAATTCTGACTCACTGTTCTATCACCAGACACACTCTCCTGTCTGACAGTTGCTGTTTTCGTAACAGAACCGATTGCATTCGCTTGGACAGCGTTTTCTGCATAACTTCCATAGCTCGTAGTCGAAGTATATAAGTTTGAAGTAGTATTAACATTCATAGTAATATACCTCCCTTTTTTATTCATTTTTAATTGATAAGCCTATGGTAAATGAAACTTTACCATAGGCAGTCTTGCTTATTTACTTAATAAATAACTCATAATTTGTATATTGAATATCATATTCCCAGTCAATAGTCATTTTGACACGACTCATATTTGTGCTCTTTAAAGCTGTCTGTGTGTAGCGGAACTGCCATTGCTGTCTAGCTTCAATATTATTTTGTGTACCAATCCTAAACATACCATCTTCAGCACTTGTATAAATAGAAGTTAACCAGCCTCTCCCACCTGGATTAATCTGATGATGGACTCCACCAACACTATAAGAAATATCACTTGTTGTATTAATCTCGTCTACGATCGCGCGTGGAGGAATGTTTGAGTTATTAGTCAGATCCAAAGAAATAGCAGATGATGTGCTGTTTCCAGAGTTACGTGCTGTACCAGAGAATGAGAATGTACCGTGTCCCTTATGAATTCTAGTATCAATTGATGGAATACCACCCGATGACAAACTCTTAGGATTTACCTTTATTACCTGTAGATAAGCAACACCATTCGTTTGTGTTCCGTTGATATTTACTACAAGTTTTGATAAACCATAATTGCCATATTTAATTTTCCCTCTAGCAGGTGTATCAGGCATAGCAGCACTTCCTGAGAAACCGTAATCAATAGGTTCGCCTTTATCGTTTAAGAAGAAAACAACTGTTCCATCATCATTTGATGTTAATAAAATGTTAGCATATACTCTATCCTCTGGAGCAATTGAGAATTTGTAATATGCTGTGCCTTGCCCAACTGGAACAACATCTGGCACTCTAGAATAAGAATTCTTCCAATTACCAAAATCATAAGCACCACTTATTGTAGAATACACCGATTTATCTACTAAGTGCAATGTGTAACTGTCAGCTTTAAAATTATCACCTGATTTATCAGAAGATACTTTAACAAAATATGTTCTATCATCAATTATGTATCTTGAACCAGCTAAATCTGGCTTTACCAGTCTGTTTCCCTCTTCCACATAATATATATCGGTATTATAACTTCCAGCCGTTACCTCATATAATCCTGATTTCAAATTAACCATATACCAATCCTGATCATTTTCAACGTGCAACGAACCACTAGCGGATAAACCAGAAATGCTGGTTGCCTCAAATGCACTGTCATTTGGTTCGTTTCCATCGAATATACCTGGATTACCTATACTTACTGTTAATGTAAAGCTGTCAGTAGTACTGCTTCCCGCGGAAGAAAGCACAAATAGTGCAAAATAACCAACTGTTCCTTGGTTATGCACATAAGAGATTCCTTCATCAACTGTTTTTCCTGTGTTCGGGTCTACAAATGTTCCTAATGAACTTACTTTTATTGGAGTTGCAGAACCCTCATCATCTACGGAAGCTAATACAAGGTTATAATCCAGATTGTTATTTTGAGGGCAGGAAAGAGATGCATTCAAAATCTGTCCTTCTGTTAAAGCAAACGTTATGGACTTCATTTCATCTTGACTTGTTATGTAATCTGTAAAGCTCTGTGTAATACTTGTCTCTGCTTCTGCATCACTTTCAGCATCATCTACTGCATTTGCAGTAACTTGAGCATTCACTTTTTTTACTACTTTTCTATTGTTTTTCTTTTTTGAAACGATTCCAAGAGAAGCACTTTCATCCAAATTTAGACTAGTCAAGTCTAGACTGGTTTGTGTATTCAATTCAGCATTTCCAGTTTTGTTCTTATTTAATTCCTTAGTAAGCTCTTTTATTTCTTTTGCTTGTGTAAAATGAGTTACCTCTTTTGGCTGTCTGCTAGCCTGTACAGGCACTGCACAATTACTAACAAGAAAAGCTGCTGCTAAACATCCTGCAAAAACGGAATGTAGTTTCTTTTTTATCATTTTTTATTTCCTCCTTAAAACTTTTTATCAAACTCTGAATCCAAAAGATGCTACCTAGTCAATGTTCATCCTAGTCATACAACGACGGTATGCATTTACATGAGAAATATCCTTTTCTCAAGTTCTTTATGTAATCTGACGAACTCCTTGCATTTAATAAGTTTATTCCATACTGGCATATTTTGAGCCGCCAGGATTCTTACTGCTAATATAACTACTATTACTTTTTTTCTTCATTCTTTTCCTCCACTCTATTATTTTAGCACACATTATTTAACATATTTCACCTCCAAAATCAAATTTGTGCTACATTTTTAATATCGGACTAATATTTTTTCTCCTTAATGGTTTTCGTTACTTTTATCATTTTGGTAGGATTATTACAAAAAAAAGAATTGCTACACTAACAAAATTAGTGCAACAATTCCTTTTCTGTGTATTTAATCAAATGCATCTACCTTCTGCGTCAGATTTTTGACCCATTCATATTTTTTATAATGACGATAAACAACTGGTAATTTCACGATTTCATCTTGATTTAACAAAAAGTAAACAACTAACACTGGCCATTTAAAAAGGAAAGCAGCCAATGCACCAATCGGTATGGTAATACACCATAAGGTTACGGTATCGCATATG
>ERZ808278.352-NODE-352-length-33132-cov-5.820056_pt1 | contig 33132 bp, 29 predicted proteins | sample MGYA00521239_ERZ808278 | MGnify/ENA primary metagenome ERZ808278 (study PRJEB31516, sample SAMN03275600) | gut metagenome | biome: mammalia-associated habitat; material: feces | host: Papio cynocephalus | place: Kenya | collected 2012-07-17 ... | reverse complement strand
GGAGAGCTTTTGCGAAAGTGATGAAATCACGATAGCAAAACTCGGAATTGCCGTTAAATGCGAGTGAGCAAGACAATCGCGGCAGGCGTATTTTTTTAAAAAGATAATCGAAAGATTATCTTTTTTTTATTGAGCGTGCCAGCGATGAGAACGCCATTTTTATTTTTTAAAATTTTTGCAATCTTATTTATAATCATGTAATTTTTATCAAAGCTTGCCATGATTTTTACGTTTTTGATTTTAAATATTAACCATGTTTTTTATGAATTTTCAGCTCTAAATTTTAAAATCCTTGTCAGTCTTGATTAACCCGAAATTGTTAATTTTTCTAACATTTTGCCTATGTAAATTTTAATTAATTTTAGTTAATCTATGTAAAATTACATAACGAATTGTATACTTCGACTAAACCATTTAAAGATTAATCTTTTGGACTATTTTTATAAATTAAATGGATTATTTTTGTTAAATATTTATTCCATGCCTTTAAAATTTAATGTATAATAATATAACAAATAAGAAAGAAACATGAGCTATGACATGCTCGTTAAAATACCGAAGAAATCGGCGACTTATTTAAGAAAATTAGACCTCGGGACAGGAATTTGGGAATCGGAACAAAGCATAATAATTTTATCCTATTTCTGCCTTTTTAACAAAAAAAGGAGATTATTAAATGCCACATTTAGAAAACGGAAATGTTGTAAAGATTAATGAAAATGTTACTTTAAATTCTAACGTAACAAAACCAGCATCTTTAAGTTCAGTGAAAAATCTTAAAGCTTTTACTTCAAAGATTGCTGTTAATAACGTTAAAATCATTAAAAAAGACGGTACATTAGAAGATTACAACATTGATAAAGTTGTTAAAGCCGTTAAAAAATCTGCAGCTAGAATGCTTGTAGATTTTACCGATAAAGAAATTGAACAATTATGCAACTATGTAAACTGGAGTGTTGTTGAAACTCGCCAAAGTGAAATTGAAATTTTTAAAATGCACTGCATCGTAGAAAATGCTCTTGAAGCAGTTAATCCAAAAGTTGCTAAAAGTTACAGAAATTACAGAGATTACAAAATCGATTTCGTAAACATGCTTGATAAAGTTTATCAAGAAAGCCAAAAAATTATGTATATTGGAGATAAAGAAAACTCAAATGCTGATTCAGCTTTAGTTTCAACAAAACGTTCTTTAATCTTCAACCAATTAAACAAGGAATTATATAAAAAATTCTTCTTAACAGTTCCAGAATTACAAGCAACTCGTGATGGTTACATTTACATTCACGATATGTCTGCAAGACGTGATACTATGAACTGTTGTTTATTCGACGTTGCAAATGTATTGAAAGGTGGCTTTGAAATGGGTAACCTTTGGTACAATGAACCAAAAACATTAGAAGTTGCTTTTGATGTTATTGGTGATATCGTAATGGCTGCTGCAAGTCAACAATATGGTGGTTTTACAGTTCCAGAAGTTGATAAAATTTTAGCACCATTCGCTCAAAAAACATTTGATAAAAATTACCAAAGATACATTGATATGGGTGTAAGCCCTGAAAAAGCTGATGAAGAAGCTTACAAAGATGTTGAAAGAGATTTCCACGATGGTTTCCAAGGTTGGGAATACAAATTTAACACAGTTGCATCAAGCCGTGGTGATTATCCATTCATCACAATGTCAATGGGCTTGGGTACTGAAAGATTTGAAAAAATGGCATCAAAAATGATGTTAAAAGTAAGAGAAGAAGGTCAAGGTAAAAAAGGTAACAAAAAACCTGTTTTATTCCCTAAGATTGTATTCTTATATGACGAAAACTTACACGGCAACGGCGGTGAATTAGAAGACTTATTCAACGTTGGTGTTGAATGTTCTAAAAAGGCTATGTATCCAGACTGGTTGTCAATGACTGGTGAGGGTTATATTGCTAGTATGTACAAAAAATACAAAAAAGTTATTTCACCAATGGGTTGCAGAGCATTCCTTTCACCTTGGTATGAAAGAGGCGGTATGAAACCTGCTGATGAAAATGACGTACCAGTATTTGTTGGTAGATTTAACATCGGTGCTATCAGCTTACACTTACCAATGATTTATGCAAAAGCTAAAAAAGAAGGTAAAGATTTCTATGAAGTTCTTGATTACTATATGGAAATGATTAGAAACTTACACAAACGTACTTATGATTATCTTGGCGAAATGAGAGCATCAATTAACCCTCTTGCATTCTGCGAAGGTGGTTTCTACGGTGGACACTTAGGTTTACATGACAAAATTAAACCTGTGTTAAAATCTTCAACTGCATCATTTGGTATTACTGCATTGAATGAATTGCAAGAATTACACAATGGCAAATCTCTTGTTGAAGATGGTGCATTCGCTTTAGAAGTTATGGAATACATTAACAAGAAGGTTAACCAATTCAAAGAAGAAGATGGTAACTTATATGCAATCTATGGTACTCCTGCAGAAAATCTTTGTGGTTTACAAATTAAACAATTCCGTAAAAAATATGGTGTTGTAGAAAAAGTTTCTGACAGAGGTTACGTATCAAACAGTTTTCACTGCCATGTTTCAGAACACATCGGACCTTTACAAAAACAAGATTTAGAAGGTCGTTTCTGGGAACTATTGAACGGTGGTAAAATTCAATACGTAAAATATCCAATTTCTTATAATACAGATGCTATTAAAACATTAATTAAAAGAGCTATGGATAAAGGTTTTTATGAAGGCGTAAACCTATCACTTTCTTACTGTGATGATTGTGGTCATGAAGAATTAAATATGGACGTATGTCCAAAATGTGGTAGCAAAAACCTTACAAAAATCGACAGAATGAACGGTTACTTATCTTACTCAAGAGTAAAAGGCGACACTCGTTTGAACGAAGCTAAAATGGAAGAAATCAAAGACAGAGTAAGTATGTAGGGTGGCACTGCGTGCCACAAAAGTGCTCGCAAGCAATGAGACACAAACAAAATTTAATGGGTTTTGATTAAAAAATCAAAACCCATAATTATAAAAATAAAGATTTAGAGAGAGATTAATGAATTACCACAACATAACAAAAGAAGATATGCTAAATGGAGACGGTTTAAGAACTGTGCTTTGGGTTGCAGGTTGTAATCACAAGTGCAAAGGCTGTCAAAATCCAATTACGTGGGACGAAAAAGGCGGTTTACCTTTTGATAAAGATGCAGAAGATGAACTTTTTGAAGCTTTATCAAACCCTTGTATTGCAGGTATAACTTTCAGTGGTGGTGATCCATTGTTCCCTAACAATCGTTCAGAAGTTTTTAGATTGGCTAAAAAGATTAGAGAAGAACTTCCAGAAAAAACTATTTGGCTTTATACAGGTTATAAATGGGAACAAGTTCGTGATTTAGAAGGCATTGAAAACTTAGATGTTCTAATTGACGGAGAATTTGTTCAAAAATTGAATGATAATAACCTCCATTGGGTCGGAAGTTCAAATCAAAGAGTTATCAATGTAAAAGAAACTTTGAGAACAGGCAATGTTGTTTTACACGAAGGTTAAACTTATTGTTACAATTCTGCTCTAAATGGCAATATTTTTCATTTAGATACGTTTATACTCATGTAGTGTTTTAAAGGAATATTCATGAATATAGGCGGTATTAAAGTAGGTCTACCTAGTTTTAATCCTATGAAAGAAAATAAAAATAAACCTCTTGCAAACTTGAATGAACCAATTCAAGATGTTTTTGTGTCTTCTAAAAAATATGCTACAAAACCAACTGAAAATGAAGCTGTAAATATTGTTGCGAACATGAAAAATGCAGAAGGTAAACCAAGATTTTCCGAAAAAGAGGTCAATGATTTTAAAATTTCTTGCGCTACAAAAGTTTTAGATTTTGAAACTGTAAATACTTTTAAAGATAATACAGATTTCATGATGTCTGACATGAAAAAAGTTTACCGTATGGGTAAAGACTTAAAAGACGATAAATTTAATGAAAAAGTTTTGAGCGCTATTTCTAAATTGCCAAAAGGTGTAAAACCAGACGAATTTGAACAAAACGAATATGAACCACAAAAAGAATTTTCACTAAAATGCAGTTATAAAGGTAAATTCAAGTTTGATGCTAAAAGTGCTGATATAATAGCAAAAACTGAATATGATTTAAGTGATGTAAAAGTTGATATCAAAAAAGACATTGATTTCAGAAATAATACGGTTACAACAGTTAAAAAAAGTTATGACTATGAAAAAATGAAATACAATATTCTTGAACAAACTGTTGTGAAAAATGATAAAGACGGTAATCTATTAAGAAAAGAAATCTTGAAACCTTCTGAGGTTAAAGGTGTGTATGATGTTACGTATGTTTATCCAAACGGCGAAACAAAACAAGCATCAAAGGCTACTATTGATAAAAAGACAGGAATTGTTTCTATAAAACGTGATTTTAAATCTAATAACGGTACAAGAACACAGTTCTTATATGAAAATGACCCACAAGGTAACAAAATTGTTGATTATAAAATTACCGATAAAAACGGCAAAATTTTAATGGGTTTATCTCAATCTTTTGAAGTTGTTGATGATAATCATTTTATTTCTTCTAAAAATGGTTATAAATACGATATTACAACTGATGATAAAAAGCTTACCGTAAAAGATTTACACCATAATAGAGAAGCTTCTATTAATTTTGAAGAGAAATTAAAAGGAAACAAAAAAGATTTAGTAAATCTATTAAAGAAGGTTTCGGGTGAAGAATTATTTGAAACTGTTCAAAATATTGGAAAAATGGACAGCACAAATAGTATTTATCAAGCAGGATTTAGTCCAGTATCAAAAGAAATTTCTATTATGGATAACTTGTTTGTCTTCTTGCACGAATTAGGTCATGCAAAAGATGCTCAAAACCAAAAGACTTATAGAGAAAAACTTTTGGGTGAAAATAAAATGTTTTCTGGTAACAAAGATATTAAAGAAGCATATTTAAAAGAGAGAGAAACGTTTAACAAGTTCCATTCAGAAGAAGAGCGCGACCATGTTTCATACTTTACACAAGCAAAAGGTCATTATGGCGGTGAGTTTGGTGGCTTATCAGAGGTTGTTGCAGAAACAAATGCAATTACTAACTCATTTGCTGATGAAAGTTCTGGATTAAGTATTCGTTCTCAATATTTGCAACAATATTTCCCAGAAACAATAGCAAAAATTCAAGATGCTATGAACTGGAAAGATGATTTAGATGCAATTGAATATTATGGAACATAGATAATGAGTGATTTTAAGACAAATGTAATGAGAATGCTTGATAAAGCAAAAATTACTTACAATCATTATTCTTACGCAGATACTGATGCAATTAGTGGCTCTGAAGTTGCACATGCTTTGAATCAAGATCCAAATAGAGTTTTTAAAACTCTTGTAACTGTTGCAAAATCAGGCAATCATTATGTGTTTATGTTACCGGTAGAAAAAGAACTAGATCTTAAAAAGGCTGCGCATTCTGTGGGTGAAAAATCAGTTGAAATGTTAAAGAGTAAAGAACTTTTACCATTGACTGGATATATTCACGGAGGGTGTTCTCCGATTGGTATGAAAAAGTTTTTTAAAACGGTTATTGATAAATCTGCACTAAATTTTGAGACAATAATGTTCAGTGCAGGTAAGATAGGATATCAGGTAGAAGTTTCACCAAACGATATCCAAAAGATTATTCGTGTAGATTTTGAAGAAATCACAGCATAGGTTTAATGAGACGCAAAATCAGAACCTGATTTTGCGTCTTCCACTTTTACCCAAGAATTTCTTTCAAATCCTCTTTTGCTGTTGTGATAGGTTTAATCTTGAATTTTTCTACAAGAATATTTAACACATTCGGTGAAACAAAGGCTGGTAATGTTGGACCAAGTTTTATGTTTTCTATTCCTAGGTATAAAAGAGTTAATAGAATACAAACAGCTTTTTGTTCGTACCAAGATAAAACTAGCGATAACGGCAATTCATTAACCGAACCGTTAAACGCTTTTGATAATTCGACTGCAACTTTTATTGCAGAATAAGCATCGTTACATTGACCCATATCTAAAAGACGTGGAATACCATTTATTTCACCTAAGTCTAAATCGTTAAATCTGTATTTACCGCAAGCTAAGGTTAGAACAAGTGTATCTTTCGGTGTTTCTTTTACAAATTCTGTGTAATAATTACGACCAGTTTTTGCACCGTCGCAACCTCCAACTAAGAAAATATGTTTCAAATCACCAGATTTCACTGCCTCAATAACTTTATCTGCTACTGATAAAACTGTGTTGTGTCCGAAACCAACTGTTAATGTGTTTCCACCATTTATACCTGTCATTTTTTGAGGTTCTTTATATCCACCTAGTTCTAGGGCTTTTTTGATAAGTGGTGAAAAATCTTTGTCTTTGCCGATATGTTCAATTTCTGGATATCTTACAACTGAAGTTGTGAAAACCCTATCTTTGTAACTGTCTTTTACAGGCATGATACAGTTTGTTGTAAATAGAATTGGCGCAGGTATATTTTCAAATTCTTTTTGTTGATTTTGCCATGCTGTTCCAAAATTACCTTTCAAGTGAGGGTATTTTTTTAATTTAGGGTACGCATGACAAGGTAACATTTCGCCGTGCGTATAAATGTTTATACCTTTGTCTTTTGTTTGTTCGAGTAATAATGCTAAATCGTGCAAGTCGTGTCCTGTTACAACAATAAATGGCCCTGCTTCTATTTCTGTTGAAACTTTTGTTGGTACCGGATTTCCATAAGTTTCTGTGTTGGCTTTATCTAAAAGCTCCATACATTTTAGATTGATTTTACCTGTTTTTAAAACAAGTTGTAAAAGTTCATCTGTCGATAAATCTTTTGAAATAGCTTGTAATGCTTCAAAGAAGAATTTGTCTACTTCTTCATCTACATAATTTAAAATTCTTGCGTGGTGTGCGTATGCTGCCATACCTTTTAAGCCAAACAAGATTAATGATTTTAAACTTCTCTCGTCTTCGTTTTTACAATTCCAAACAGAATTTATATCAAAAGTTTTACTGCAAGGTGTGATTTCTGTGATATTTTGAGTTAATTCTTTGATTGAGTCATTATCAAAGTTTACGTTAGTTATTGTCGCAAATAATGCTTCAATGATAATATCTGCGTTTTCTTTGCTGTAAGTTACGCAATTAGCAAATTTAATAGCAGAACTTGTTAAAATATCTTGAAGGTTTGCTGTGTCAGAGTGTTTTCCACAAACTCCTTGAATAGTGCAACCTGTTCCTCTTGCAGTTTGCTCACATTGAAAACAAAACATTTTATCCATAATTTTATCTCCTTATTTATAATCATTATTCATTTCATAAATAAGAAGTTTAGTAATTAGTCAAAAGGATATTTAAAAGTCTAAGTTTACTCCCTCAATTTTGAGCAATTGGATTTTTTTATCTAAACCTCCGGCATAACCTGTTAGTTTGCCGTTTTTGCCAATAACTCTATGACAAGGGATAATTATTGATATAGGATTGTGTCCGACCGCACCGCCAACCGCTTGTGCGGACATTCTTTCGATACCTTTTTGTTTTGCAATCTCTTTTGCTATGTCTCCGTAGGTCGTAACTTCTCCATAAGGAATTTTACATAGGATTTTCCATACGGATTGTCTAAATTCGTTTCCTATTGGTGAAAGATTTAAGTCGGTAATGTTCGGTCGATTGCCTTTAAAATATTCGTCTAACCATTTTTTAGTATTTTTAAAAATGGTTAGACTGTCATCAGAAATCATTTCTGCATTGACCGTATCCGCAAAATATTTTTGACCTTCTATCCAAAGTCCAACGAGGTTATTATTCTTTGCGCAGATAGTTAATTTACCGAGTGGTGAAGAATATTCTGTTTTATAAAACAAAGCCTTATCCATTTATACCTGTTAAATCTTTTATCACTTCGCCTGCAATAATAAGACCAACAACTGGGGGTACAAACGCTGTGCTCCCTGGAATTTGGTGTTTTACTGTACATTTTCTTGTACCTGGAGGGCAAACACAGTGGTTTCTACAACTTATAGACATATCTTCTTTCGGTTTAATTGGTAATTCTTTTGAATATACGACTTTAACCTTTTTTATTCTGCGTTTTTTTAATTCTGTTCTGATAACTTTTGCCAATGGACAAACAGATGTTTTAGAAATATCTGCGACTTCAAATTTTGTAGGGTCAAGCTTGTTTCCTGCACCCATAGCACAAATTATAGGTACTCCAGCTTGTTTTGATTTTTCAATTAATGATAATTTTCCAACAACTGTATCAATCGCATCAATTACGTAATCGTATTGAGAAAAATCAAATTCGTCTTCTGTTTTAGGAGTGTAAAATGTTTGGTGAGTGTTTACGATACAATCAGGGTTTATATCTAAAATTCTTTCTTTTGCAACTTCAACTTTGTATTTACCAACGGTTTTTCTTGTGGCATAAAGTTGTCTATTTAAGTTTGTGATACATACCTTGTCGTCATCTACTATGTCAATTGTGCCGACACCACTTCTCACTAAGGCTTCTACTGCATAAGCGCCAACTCCGCCAATACCAAATACTGCTACTCTCGAGTTTTTAAGCTTTTCAAGTGCTTCTTTTCCTAATAATAATTCTGTTCTAGAAAATTGATTTAACATTTTTTTCTCCCATTCAACATAAGATTACAATAAAAAAAGTTGCAAATAAACAGTATAAAATGTGTAATAAATCTTAAATTTTAAAGAAATTTTGTAAATTTTATTTTTTACTAACCTTTTAATATTTAACAGATTTATATTAATAGGAGTATTTATGGTACAAATTAATGAAATTGGCGCATTACAAAATTTGAATGCTTTAAATAAAACATCAACTACAGATAAGCCAAAAGAGGCTAATAATTCTATTTTTGCAGGTTCTGCGCAAGACGAAAATCAAATCGTAAGCGAAAAAGAAGTTAAAGTTAAAGGTGATGACGGCAAAACCTATAAGGCTCACGAAGTTGTTACTAAAGAAACAGACGAGGCTGGTAAAACTTGGGAAGTTGCTGTTAGAACATATAATGACGAAAAGGGTAATCCGATAAAGGATACTATAAAAACTCACGTTTACACAGAAAATGTTGAAATAACAAAGAAAAAATCTGTTCACAAAACACCAACAAAAACTAGAACAGTAGACTCTGAAGAGTCAAAATATCACTACAAAGAAACCTTTGAAGAATGGGAAGGTGATGTTGGTAAAAAAGGCAACAAAATTCAACCAAAAACAAAATATTGCAAAATGCCAGAAGGTTTTTCTGCAAAACATTTAGCTCAAACTAAAGCTATCGCAACATTGAATTTTGGCGATGATGAATAAATTTTAAACGAAGAGGGCGAACGATTTCATCGTTCGCCCTCTTCGTTTTGTTTAGCTATTTGCTATTAAAAACTTTGCGCAGTGAATACCGATTATTACTGACAATAAACCGATTATTACACTAAGAATTATGTATAAAAATGATTGAATTATTTGTTGATTTTCAATAAGTTTGAAAATTTCTAACGAGAAGGTGCTAAATGTTGTGAAAGCTCCGCAAAAACCGACAGTCAGAGCTAAACCTAGAGTGTTATTCATATTTGCTTTTTCTAAAAATAGAATGTAAAGAAATCCTAGTAGAAAGCAACCAAGAATGTTTATTGAAAATGTTGCGATAGGTAATTCCATTTCTCCAAATTGTTTAACTATACCTAAACTTACTAAATATCTTGCGATTGCGCCAATTCCGCCACCTATAAAAACTGATATTATATTTAACATGTGTTCAATCCTCTTTTGCTTTAATTATATTATAAAATGGACAAACGAACGATTAAAATGGTATATTTGTTTTATGGAAGAAAATGTGAGAAAAAATTCAAGCTTTTTGTTTGTGGGAATTGTCATAATTCTTGGTATATTTTTGCGACTAGGAATGCTTGTTAAAAATGTTTCGTTCTCGTTTGATGAATCGGCTTTAGCATATAACATTCTTTCTCTAAAATATGCAAATTTGTTTGATAGTTTACATTTACAACAAGTTTCACCACCTTTGTTTTTGGTGGGTACAAAGTGGATTGTATCTCTGTTTTCGACTTCTGAGATATTTTTTAGAATTATACCTTTCGTTTTTAGTTGCGGAAGTTTAATAGCTTTTTATTACTTATTAAAAGAAATCTTTGGCGATAATTCTGCACCAATCAATTTTAGTATGTTATTGTTTGCAATAAACCCTAAGATGATTTATTTCGGCGCTGAATTTAAGCCATACACGTTAGATGTGTTTTTTGCAATTTTGATTTTTTATTTGTTCTTGAAACTTGATTTAAAATCTTATGACTGGAAAAAACTTTTAATCTTTGGTGCAGGTTTAGCTTTGACACTTTGGTTTTCTTTTCCTTCTGCAATCTTAGTTTTTGTGGGAATGTTAACCTTATTGATTTCTCAAAAAGAGTACAAAAAATGGCTAATTTTATTTGCGCCAATATTGGTAAGCTTTGGTTTATTTGGTTTATATTTTACAAATATTTATGGCTTTTATAATAATTTTATGACAAGTCTTTTTACAGGTGACTTTAACCATTTTACGTTACCTGTGGCTTACTTTTTTAATAATGAAATACCATTTGCAATATTAATTATTTCAATCATTTTACCGGTTGGAATAATTTATTTTATGGCTGAAAAAAAACAGTTTGAAATTTCTTTCATAATGTGGGCATTTATTTGCACAATTGTGTTGAGTCAAATTCACTTATATCCAGCATATCAACGTTTTATGCTATTTTTGTTACCTTATACAATTATAATTTTAGCAATGGTTTTTGCCTCTTTGATTAGAAAGAAAAATTTTCAATCAAGATTGGTTTTGATTTTTGTCTTGCTTTCTCTTATTCCAATTTCGGTAAATTATAAAAACTCTGAGTCTAGAAAATTGACGGAATATTTTTTGGAAAATGTCAATGCAGATGATTTAGTTATTGTTGATAATATTGCTTTGCCTGATTTTCTTTATTATACAAGAAATACTGAGATGAAAAACAAAATTATTGTTCCATTTGAGCGCAAACACGGCAAGATTTTGTATAAATTAAAATCAGAAAACAATTTCCCAACTGAGTATAAATCTTTTTGGTATTACGCAACGCGTACAAAAGATTTTGATAAAGTTATAGAAAAAGACGGAAATTTAGAGCTTATAAATGACTATAATATTGAAAATAAAATGATAACCAAAAACGGTGGTGTATTTAAGGTTTCAAAGATTGAGCGCTAATGTCAAATTTGTTTGATTCTTGCAAAATTTTAAGTATGTATTAAAATATATGTAATAAACCGAATTTAAATAGGATTTTTATATATGATAAAACTGAATTATAAAGAAAAATTTGCTGAAATATTGGCATCTTCAAAGTTTCGCTTTACAGTGTCTTTTATTTTGTTTACTGTTGCAATGACTTTTATTGTTAGCTCTCAAAACTTCTTTTTCCAAAAGATAGTTGAAAACGGTATCTCTAAAAAAGACGTTATTGCAGAAAAAACAATTGTTGTTGTTGATACTAAAAAGACAGAACGTCAGCGTAAAGAGGTTGAATCAAAGATTGAGCCTGTTCTTACAACGGCCGAAGATGATTTTGTCAAAACAAATTTGACATCTTTAGAAAATTCTATTCACGCAATCAGAAGTAAAAATACTACAAGATTTACTAAAAAGGACGAGTTAGGTGCTCTATTTGATATTCCAGATGATAATCAACGTAATTACATCGTGTCATATCTTTTAAATGCTAATGATTCAGCATTAAACAAGGTATTTGAGCAAACAAAATTAACTCTTACAAATATCCTTGCAACAGGTATTTCTGAAAAAGATTTTGAAAAAGACAATTTACGCAAAATTTTCCAAAAACATTATGCTTTAAATCTTACAAAACACCAAAATACAATTGTTAACGCTCTTTTGGAGCAAGTAATTGTTCCTAATATGGTTGTAGACGAGATTGCAACTGACATTGCAAGAAAAAATGCACGTAATTCGGTAAAACCTTATGAAGTTGTTTTTGAAAAAGGCGATAAAATCTTATTTGAAGGTGAACCTGTTACAAAGTTAAAACGTGATGCTTTAAGACAAGCCGGTTACAACTTAGTAGACATTAACTTCTTAGGTTTACTAGGTATTTATTTCTTTGTAGCCTTCTCAACATTCATCTTTATTATGTTTAAAGAAGACTACGAAAAACGACACCCTGCAAAATCAAACTTATCTATTTTTGCAGTTCTATCATTAGTGATGGCATTGGTTGCAGTATTGTTACCAACTGGTTTTTCACCATATATTTTGCCATTCCCAGCGTATATTATAATCTTATCAATCTTTGCTAACTCTCGTTTAGCATTCTTAGCAACATTATTGTTATTATGCAACCTAACTTTAGGTATGCATTTTGATATCGAGTTCTTAATCTCATTCATACTAATTTTATTAGTTGCAGAAATTACTGTTTCTAAAGTTAAGTTCTCAAGACGTTCTGACTTAATTAAAGTTGGTTTCTACGTTGCCTTAACAGGTATTTTAGTTGTAATGAGTGTTTACTTATTAGAAAAATTCTTAATCGATATCGACAACGTATTAATTTTAAGAGATTCTTCAATGGCTTTCGTAAACGGTATTATAAGTGCGGTTATCGCTCTTGGTGTTATGCCAATGCTTGAAAGCGCATTCAGAATTACAACACCTTATGGTTTAGCAGAACTTGTTGACCATAACCAACCTTTATTGAAACGTTTGCAAATGGAAGCTCCTGGTACTTATCACCACTCATTATTAGTTTCTCATTTGTGCGAAGCTGCCGCAGAAGCAATTGGTGCCGATCCTATTGTTGCTAGAGCTGGAGCTCTTTATCACGATATCGGTAAATTGAAAAGACCTCTTTTCTTCGTTGAAAACCAATCTTCTTTCGGTATCGAAAACCCTCATACTAAATTAAATCCAAAAATTAGTAAAACAGTTATTATTTCTCATACAAAAGACGGTATTGAAATTGCGAAAGAAAATAATTTACCGCCAATAATTTTAGATTTTATTCTACAACACCACGGCGACAGTTTGGCTAGTTATTTCTACAACAGAGCTGTTCAAGAAGAAGGTGCTGAAAATATTAAAGAAGAACAATTTAGATATCCTGGTCCAAAACCAAAATCTAAAGAGGCTGCAATTCTTATGATTGCCGATGCGACAGAATCTGCTGTTCGTTCTTTAAAAACTCCAACTCCAGAAGAAGTTGATATTGTTATTGATAAAATCATTGCAGACAGAGTTAATGACGGTCAATTGTCTGATTCTCCTCTAACTCTTAAAGATTTGAAAACAATCGCTTCTACATTTAGCAGAATTATTCGTGGTATGCAACACGAAAGAATTAAATATCAAAACGATATAGATAAAGAAGTTGAAAAAGCTAAGAAAATTCTTCCAGATGTAATGGATAAAGAGTTTGAAGAAAAAATAAAATCTTTGGAAAACGAAAGAAATGAAAACAATTCCAACAATTAATATCTTTACTGAAAATATTTACGAAAACTGGGACGTTAATCAAAAACAATTGATTGATAATGCCCGTGTTTTCTTGAAATATTTTTTATCAACTCCAGAGATTTATGACAATTCTTGTTTAAAAAATCAAGAATACGACACAATTGTTTTTGATATTCTTTTCTGTGATAGTGAAAAAACTCACACTATGAATAGAGATTACAGAGATAAAGATTATCCTGCAGATATTATTACTTTTGCGATTTTTGCAGATAGTGATGATGATGAAAAATTTATTTTTGACGGAGAAATAAATTTAGGTGAAATCATTATCGCTCTTGATAAAGTAGAAAAAAATGCTGTTGAAAAAGGTTGCACAAGAGAGCGTGAACTTAATTTCTTAATTGCTCACGGAATGATGCACTTGTTAGGATTTGACCACCAAACAGAAGAAGAATATAATTTTATTGTGAAATCTCAAGAAGATGCTTTATCATTGGTAAAAGGATTATAAAATCATGTCTAAATACAAATCTCAAGGTTTATTTGGCGCATTCAGAAACGCAAACAGAGGTATTCGTTTAGCTTTAAAATCAGAAGGCAATATTAGAATACATTTTGTTGTGGCAATCTTAGTTTTATTAGCAGCGTATTATTTGAATTTTACAGCTGTTAAATTCTGTATTTTATTATTGACAATCTCAATGGTAATTGTCGCTGAAATGGTTAATTCGGGCTTAGAATACGGTTTAGATGCAGTATTTCATAACAAATATTCAAAACTTGTTGGTATGGCAAAAGACATCGCAGCAGGAGCTGTTATGTTTGCAACATTTATGAGCGTAATTATCGGGGTTATACTGTTTGGTGAGAGTTTAATCGTTCGCTATGCACATCTACTATCTTAGCGCCTTCTTGTTCTACTCTTGTTGAGACAATTTCGCCGTTAATATTAAATTGATTCCAGCATTCTCTAACTTTTTGTTTAATGCTGTCAACATTGTTGCCTTGTGAAATGATAAGACTTGTTGGACCTGCGCCTGATAAAACACAGCCCATAACGTTTTCGTCTTCTTTCATAGCTTGTTGAATTTCAGCAAATGCTGGTAAAAGTTTCATTCTGTATTGTTGATGTAATCTATCTTTCAAAGAATATTTCATTAATTCAACATCTTTATTTCTAATAGCTTCCATAAGCATTGCGCATCTCATTGCATTGAATGTTGCATCTTGCATTGGAACTTCTTTTGGAAGTACTGAACGAGCGATTTCAGTTTGTAATTCATAATCTGGAATACAAAGTGTTACGTGCCAATCTTCTGGCCATTCCATTTTGTGATAGAAAACGCTTCCGTCATCTTCGATAGAACTTGCTACCAAACCTCCAACAACTGCAGGAACAATGTTATCAGGGTGTTTTTCAACTTCTGTTGCGATAGATAAAATAGCTGCTTCATCAGCAGGATTTCCTAGCAATGCGTTTGCGGCCATTAAACCACCAACGATTACAGATGCTGAACTTCCTAATCCTCTTGCAATTGGGATTTGTGTTTCAATTGTAATTTTTAAATCTGTAGGTGTTTGACCTGTCAAGCTATATAACATTTCTACAGCTTTATAAACAATACAGTTTTCGTCTGTAGGAATTTGGCTTGCAGATGCTTCATCTGAAGGTTTATTTGTAATGATATTAATTTCTGTTCCGCTACCTGGAAGAACTTTTTCTTCAATAGTGATAATATTATAAATCGGCAAAGCCAAGCCTAGGCAATCAAACCCTGGACCTAAATTTGCTGATGTAGCTGGAACTTTTACACTTACTTTCATATCTTACCTTTTGTAACCCATTGCATTATAGCATACTTATGCTAATTTTGCCAAATTTCGCTGAAAGGTCGTCTATATGGTGAATTAGGTAACAATCAGATTCGACATCTTTATCGTTTAAGTCTATTATTGCTCCCCAATCTGCTCTGCCATGGTGTGCTGCAATCATTCTAGCAACGCCTTTGAACCCATGTTCCATGCACAAAGAGTAACCATATTGTGAGTGAGTTAACCAATCTTTTTTGAATTCTTCGTTATAATCTATCAAGCCAGATTCTTCATCAATTGTGTATTCAAAGATTTTTCCGATATCGTGAAGAATACATGCTGCATAGATTTTGTCTCTTGAAATTCTTTGGAAAGATGTTTCAAGAATTGTATCGGCGTATTTTAAACATTCAAGAGTATGAATCATTAATCCACCAAGATAGTTGTGGTGCATTAATTTTGCTGCTGGTGCAACTTTTATTTCGTGTTCGTGTTTGTCAAAATATTCTTTTAAGAATGTTTTTAATTTTTCGTCTGAAATCTTTTCTATGTAGCTAACAAGTTTGCCATAAACTTGTTCTTGTTCGTCTTTTTCAAGACCTGTTTTAGCTTCTTCGATTAATTCTAATGCTGAAACTAGGCAGTTGTTATATTTTTCATTGAACGAGCCAGAAACAATACGTAATTTATTTCCTGTTCTGAATAATTTGCTATCAAGTCTGTTTAGTGTTTCTTCCCAAAGAATACAGTTTAAAAGGCTATCATCTGCAGGGTCTTTTAATTGAAGTTTACCCATTTTAGTACCTGATTTTGTATCTCCGATTGAAAATATTACTACTTCATATATTGTTTCTGTGTTAAACATTTTTACCTCATTTATTCTTTTTAAAAAAGGGTTCTAAAAAGAACCCTTTTAGTTAATTGCTAATTGTTATTAGTTTTTATCTCTATCGATAATTTTTGATTTGCTCCAAGAGAATGAAGAACGAATTTCTGCACCAACTTTTTCGATTTGGTGGTTTCTGCCTTCTTCTCTTAATTCGTTGAATTTTTTGTTGCCTGAATTTACTTCGTTCAAGAATTCATCTGCAAATTCGCCTGATTGAATTTCTGAAAGAATTTCTTTCATAGCTTTTTTAGATTCTTCGGTGATAACACGAGGACCTCTAGTTAAGTCGCCGTATTCAGCAGTGTTAGAAATAGAGTATCTCATATCTGCAAAACCACCTTGATTGATTAAGTCAACGATTAATTTCATTTCGTGGCAAACTTCAAAATATGCCATATATGGAGAATAACCAGCTTCTACAAGTGTTTCAAAACCAGCTTTGATTAATGCTGTGCAACCACCGCAAAGAACTGCTTGTTCACCGAACAAGTCTGTTTCTGTTTCTTCTTTGAAAGTAGTTTCGATGATACCAGCTCTGCCTGCGCCGATAGCGCTTGCGTATGATAAAGCAACTTCTCTTGACTCACCTGTTGCATCTTGATATACAGCGATTAATGAAGGAACACCTTTACCTGCTTCGTATTCACTTCTTACTGTGTGTCCAGGACCTTTTGGTGCAACCATAATTACGCTAACGCCTTCTGGTGCAACGATTTTTTTGAAGTGAATGTTGAAACCGTGTGAAAACATTAAATATTTACCAGCTGTCATATATGGTGCAATTTCTGTTTCATATACTTTTGCTTGAATTTCATCAGGAATTAAGATTTGAACGATATCAGCCCATTGAACAGCATCTTTGATTGCCATTGTTTTAAAACCGTAGTTTTTAGCTTTTTCATCACTTTTGCCACCTTGTCTTAAACCTAAAACAACGTCGCAACCTGAATCTTTCAAATTCATTGATTGACCGTAACCTTGTGAACCAAATCCGATTACAGCAATTTTTTTAGTTTTGATTAAATCTTGATTAATGTCTTTGTCTAAATAAATTTTTAATTCTGTCATTTTCTTTACCTCACTACCACTTGTTTTTAATTATATTTACTAAAAAAATTCTTGCAATAAATCTTTATGACTTGAAACAATGCTCAAAATATTTTAGAATAGAGCTATGAAGAGATTTTTGTTAATATTTATAATTTTACTGTTATGTCCATTAATGGCTTATTCTGACGATAGTCAAACTCTTCAAAACGAGGACGTTGTTGCAAATGATGTTGCGAATGACGATGAGCAAGAGGTAGAAGTTCTAAATGGGTATGTTGAATACTATCCGGACGGAACTGTGTTTTTTGACCAAATAAAAGACGCAGAAGGTGTTTTCTTAAATATAAAAAATCCTTCAACTTACAATCAATATTCTGTTTTGGATATAAAAGGTGTTAATTACGAGGATATTAAAAACAGACAAGCTGGTGTAAAACAACATTATGCAAACGAACATCAAGTTGATAACTTTGTTACTTCATATACAGAAAAATTAGGCAAATTCTCATTTGGTACAATCTATGGTGCAGATATTGATACTGGTGAATACGAATATAGTACAAAGTTTTTTGCAAGATATGATACTAAACGTTTTGGTCTTCAAGCTGCTTTTGGTAAAGATTCTTATATGTCAACTGGTACGCAAGCTGACCATATATACTTAACTCCAGAAATAAAACTAGGCAAAGGTTTTGTATTGAGTGATACCTTTAAAGCTAATGTTTTAGGTACAAGAAACGATAATACTATTATGCTAAGATATACACCACAATTTATAAAAGATAATCCACTTGCGGTGGGTGTAGGTATTGGTCAATCTTATTATCAAGACGGTAACAGAAAAAATGTTGTAAAATTTGAAACAACTTTGCGTTTATAATTAAATTATATTATAATCGTTGTACGGTAAAAAATGAAAAGAGAAATTGATAATAAAAAAAGATTTTCTAATAAAAAACTTTCTAAAAGACACTTAAAATCATCTTCTAGAGGGATAAATAAGGTTGCTTTTCTTAAAGAAAAAGCTGACAAAAAAAATCAAAAAAATCAAAAATCTCAAAGTTTTTATTATTCATTTTTAACCATTGTCCTTTTAATATTTTTAGCTCAAGTTGCATTCAGTGCTATTTTGAACATAACTAAGGTTATTGCTTATCAAACAAAAATAGCAACTATTAAAAAATCTCAAATAGAAGCAGAAACAAAGAACAGACAACTTAAAAAAGAATTAAAATATTTCTCATCAGCTGAAAGCTTAGAAGCGATTGCAAGAAACAATCTTAAAATGGCTGGTAATGACGAGGTTTTAATTATCATTAATGAAATTAAAAAACAAAGTAACGAGGAAACTCAATCAAATAAAAAAATAGGTATATTGAAAAAGTTAGGTAAACATGACAAACAATGAAATTTTATCATACATAACTCAGTCTTTTGACTTGAAAAGACAAGGATATTATAAGCAAGCTATCGAAATGTTATACAAAGCATTGGCGATAGAAGGTAATAATATAGAAATTCTTTCTCAATTAGCAGATTTGTATTTCTTGCTAGGTAACGACGAAAGAGCTAGACAATATGCAGAAAAAGCGTTAGAAATTGATGAAAATCATTTAGAATGTTTAAAACTTTTGGCAAAACTTGAAACAAAAAACAATGAAACTTCAAAAGCAAAAGAAATTGCAGTAAAAATATTAGGCATTTCTTCATCAAGTGAAAATATAGTTGAATACATCAAAATCTTGAATGATTTAGGTGATTTTAAAGCTATTGAAGAATTTAATGAAACTCACGAAAACCTTGATGAAAATGCAATTTATGAGATTGCAAAAGCTTATTATGAAAAAATGAAATACGCAGAAGCAATTAAACTTTTGGAAAAACTTGTTGCCAATGGTTGCGAAAACTCAAAAGTTTTGACATTGCTAGGTGTTGTTTATTATAAAAACTTTGAATTATATAAATCAAAAGCCTTATTCCAAATGTTAGAGGAAAAAGAAGACAACGACGTTTGTATGCACTATTTAGGCTTGTTTGCATTAGATGAAGAAAGATTTATGGACGGTATAAACTACTTCCAAAAAGCTTTATCACTAAATCCTAACAATGCGCAATACGCTTTTGATTTAGCAAACGCATATTACTTAAACGGTTGGATTGTTGAGGCTGTAAAATTCTTTAACGAGGCTATTTTACGTGAGCCTGATAACAAAGAATTCTTGTATGCGTTAGCTTATTTGTATTACAGAAATAATGACTATGAAAAAACAAACTCAACTGTTTCTAAAATCTTAAAAATAGATGAAAACTATTTACCAGCAAAGATTTTGAGAGCTTTGGTTAAACTAGAAACAAAAGATGTTTTAGGTGCAAAATTTGAATTAGAACAATTGGTAACTCTTGACTCAAAAGACGATTTTGCGGTATTTTCGTTAGCTAAAATCTATATTGAATTAGGTATGTACGAAAAGGCTAAAAGCTATATTTTACGTGCTTTACAATTAAATTACGATAGCATTGAATATATGTGCGAATATATTAATCTTGTTATCCACGAAAAGAATTACGAATTGGCGCAAAAACTTGTTGATAAAGTTAAAGAAATTAGCGAAAACTATTTTGATAACTGGGTTTTACAAGCTCGTATTTATGAAGAAACTGATAAATGTATGGAATTATTCGATGTGGCTCAAAAGCTTATTGAATTAGATTCTAACAGATATGAAGGCTATTATTTCAACGCATTAGCTTTATATGCTTCAGAAGATATTAATTTTGCGATTGAAAGTTTGAAAAAAGCAATTTCTTTAAATGTTGATAATGCTTCATTATACGTATTAATGAGCGAATTCTATCAAGCTATTGGTAGAAACGAAGAGGCTCTTTTATATTTAGATGAAGCTACAAATATTGATCCAAGCGCTAAAAATAAAGAATTGTATATGAATTTGGTTTCAACAGTTAGAAAAGAAAGACGTAACAGTTTAGAAAAATAATTATATTATTTTTTCTGACAGTTTTTATCAAGTCCGTCAATTTTGCCGTCAAAATTGTTGTCAACTCCGTCGTAGCAAGAACCTATTGACTCTCTGCTTTCTGCTGGAACATTATATTTTAAATATTTGTTTGGGATTTTCTCCCAGATAATATTAAACTGTTTGATTAAAAATTTTGCTATTTGCGGATTGTCGAGGATAACTGTGTTTTCGTCGTTTTTCTCTTCTCCTCTTCTAGAAAAATTCATTGAACCGATAACGACATATTTTTCATCAATAATCATTGTTTTAGCGTGCATTTTTCCGGCATAGTTTTCAACTTTTACCTCAATGCCATTATCTCTAAGTTGTTGATGTTTTGAATATTTATTACTTGCATTTGCTGCATCAATTATTACTTTAATTTTTACACCACGTTTTTTCGCAGAAATTAGTGCTGATGTCAATTCTCTATGCGTAATCAAGAATGTTGGCATATAAATACTAGTCTTACTTTTGTTTACTAATGGAATTATTTGAGATTTTATTATGTTGTCTTGTGGTGAAAAATATACAGAAAGAACTGTTGCGCCTATTGCAAATTTATTATCTGGAGTTTTTACTTTTGAAGTGTGGAATTTCCCTTGATACATTTGTTCAAATTCATCTTTGTATAATTTTGAAACCTTTTCAGATTTTATAATGATAAATGCGTTTGAATTATAGTTTGATAAATCAGAAGGGCTCAAGTTTGCTGAACCTGTAAAAACAGTTTTGTTATCAAATATTATAAACTTGTTGTGCATAATAAAAGGTTTTGTTGATATGTCTGCACTGTCGCAAGAAGAATTTTTGATTATGTTTACTAATGCTAATGTATCTTTGTAATAATTTTTATCGTTATTGTCGATGTCGTAAACAATTCTTATTTTTACACCTCGATTTTTAGCGTTGATAAGTGCTTCTCTGATTTTAGGAACATTATTGTATCCATAAATTGCCATATCAATAGATGTTTTTGATTTGTCGATGTTATATTTTAAAAGTTTACAAATATCTGTACCGCAAGAAGTATCAGGTTTTAGGGTTTTTGTTAAATCTGTGAATGCAACTTTGACGTCTCCAGTATCAAGAGTTGCCATAGTGTTGTTTACGGATTGTGGTTTTACATCTTTTTCATTTAAAACTCTACAAACCATACATTCTTTGGCATCTTTTAGAATATCTGATTTTTTAACAATTACGTAATCGTGAGATTGTCGACCGTATTTGCAAGATAGATGATGATATTTCTTTGATTTTAAATTTAATATTCTTAAATTATCAAGATTTTTAAGATTAATCTCGTGATTGTTGAAGGTTTCAACATAACTTTGTCCTTCAAATTCAATATCATTTTTGTCTTTGTTATATGTAACCTTTTTATTTTTTATTAAATTTGTAGCGTATTCTTTTGCAAAATAATCATAGGCAAATTGTTCTTCTTCTGAGTCATATTTTTTAAGCTTTAAATCGAAATTAAGAACTTCTTCGTTATCAATTTGTCCGTTTTTATTAAAATCTACTCCGATTTGATTTGGATTGTAAACTTCAAGCACTTCAAATTTGTTCTCAAAGTTCAGAATAAAACTAGAGAATAGTATAAATAATATTAATATTATAAAAGTTGTAATTTTTCTCATGAATTTATACTATTTTATATCAAAAATAGCCAATTTCTATTGAAATTTTTTGAACGATTATTATAATTAATGTATGCCAAAGGGATTAAAAATACTTTACATATTCATAGTTGTGTTTATTTTGAACGCATTAGTATCTTTTGCGGTAGATGATTTACAGTTGAGAAATTATACGCCAATTGTTGTTCCTGCGGGCACTTTCGTACAGGTTATAAATTTACAAGAATTTTCAACAGAATATAACGACGATACAACAAAATTGAAGTTTGCAGCGACAGATGATACTTATATGTACGATACTGTTGTTGTTCCTAAAGGTACTATAATTTTGGGTGAAATAGAAAAAGTAAATGAACCTATTGTCGGCACTCATGCATCAATGATTGTTAAGTTAACAAAAATGCAATTGCCAGACGGTTTTGAAATTCCTATTAAGGGATATATTTACTCTAGTAAACCAGGGTACGTCTTAGGTGGAGACGTTACAGAACCAGAATCTTATAAAAAACTTCCTCATTATCAAGAAGGTTTATATAAAGGAACATTAAGATGGATTCCTGGGCCAACATTAAAAATGGGCGAACACCTTACTATTGCTGCTGGTGCGGAGCTTGTAATGGTTTTTGATAAGCCTGCATATATAACACATACCTTAACAAATTGACACGACATGAAATAGACTTTACAATGTAAATTGTAAAATTTTATGTGGAGGAATGATGAAATACAAGCTGTTAGGGCTAATGTGTGCAATATCACTGTTTGTAGGACAGGCTTATGCTGTCGGCGCAAGCGTTGGTGATAGAGTTCCTTTAAAAGCTGGTGAACTAACAACTAAACAAAAAGTTATCACTGTTCCTGCTAATACAGAATTGTCTATAATGACAACTTATGAGTTAAATTCAAATGAATTGTTAACAGGTCAAACAATTACTGTTGCTATTCCAGAAAATTTTACACATAACGGTGTGTTGATTGCGCCAAAAGGTAGCGTTCTTACAGGTAACATTGTTGAAGCTAAAAAAGCTAGACAAAATGGTACTGACGGTAAATTGAATATTAGATTTTCATTGATTACTACACCTTACGGTTTGCAAATCCCTATTGTTGCTAAAATTAAAACTTCTGATTTAACAGGTGTTTTGGTTGGTAATTCTCAACAACAGCAACAACAAAATGCAGAAGTAAGTTCAATGGTAAAAAAAGCTAAATCTAATAACATTGATTTGGACGAAAACTTTTTGAAAACAATTTGGAATTTCGGGGAAAATGTTGTTATTCCTGCAAAAACAAATATGAAAATTGTTTTGACTCAACCAATTACGATAACTCCAATCGAGTTTAAGTAATAAATATAGAAACTAAGGTAATTTGAATTTTTAGTTAAAAGTAAATAATATACGTAAGTAGATTAAAGGTATAGTATGTCAATATTGGGAAATTTAAACAATTTAATAGACGATGAACCACAAAATAACGGTGGTTTTCAAGTTCCAAAAGTTGCAAAACTTGAAGAGGACGAAAAGGGCTTAACATTTAAAAAGTGTGTTGCAATTTCATCAGCATTACACCCATTAGTTGCGTTTTTCATAATCGCACTAAGCTTTTTACTAATGTTGTTGGGTATTAACTTATTTATGTTCAAAGCTCCTCAAACAAAAAATCAAGATATCGAGTTTGTTCTAGTAGATAAAGAACAAATGCCTATAAATAAAAACACAAGATATCGTGCTGATAGAAATTCAAGAGCAGGTGGTAAACACGATCCTAAAAAGAAAGTGTCAATGCCTTCAAAAGCTACTAAAAAAGCTCCTACGGCTGCAAGTTCAACACAAAACTTGATTAAAAAAGTTGCAAAACAACAAGCGCAACACGCAGCTAAAACAAAACCGGTAGCAAAACCTACTCAAACACCAGCACCTAAGAAGACAACTACGCAAGTGGCACCAAAACCAAAAATGCCAACTGCAAGACCTTCTTACGCACCACCAAGTGCACCAAAAATTAATACATCTCAAAAGGCACCAATTGGTTTACCAGCACCTCCTTCATTAAGCGGTGCAAAACATTACTCAACTGGTCCTGTAGGTGGTAAAACTTCTGGTACAAGTGTATCTGCTGGTTCTAGAACTGGTTCATCAAGCGGAAGAACTTTAGCATCTGCTGGTTCAACTGGCAGCAGAGGTGGCTCTGGTTCTGTTGGTAACGGCGGGCCTGGAGGAAATCCAAACGGACCTTGGGGTGTTGATGCTCTTAGAGAGCCTAACTTTGCTCCTTATATGAGAGAATTGCAAAGTAGAATTAAATACAACTGGGATCCTCCAAAAGGAAACGAAAGCAAAAGAGTTGTGCTATTATTCAGAATTGCTAAAAACGGTCAATTGCTTTCAAATAGGGTTTCAAAATCATCTGGCTTAGCAGCAGCAGATAGAGCAGCGCTAAATGCCGTTGAAGTAACAGCGCCATTTAGACCTTTACCGGCTGAGTTCAGAGGTCAGTATATCGATATCCAATTTACGTTTGATTACAACGTATTTGGGGCAACAGGTTATTAAAGATAAATAAGTACAACATAAATAAAAAGAGGAAAAAATTATGGAATTATTATTACATTCAATTCAATTAGATTGGCCGGTATTATTACCAATCTTAATTTGTTCAATTTTAGTCGTTGCAGTTGCAATTAACAGATGGGCTTATTACCAAAAGAATAAACGAGACGTTGTTGAGTTTATTCCAAAATTACAAAAAGAATTATTGAAAAATAATTTGAACGGCGCTCAAAACTTAGCAGTATCAGTTGGCGGTGTTGTTGGTGAAGTTACAGAAGAAGCGGTAAGAATTTTTGCAGAACAAAAATCTGGTTTCTCTCGTTCATTTGATATCGCAGCTAACTTAGCTACAAGAAAATTAGAACATCACTTAACAATCTTAGGTACAATCGGTGGTGTTGCTCCATTCCTAGGTTTGTTCGGTACAGTTGTTAGAATTCTTTATACATTCCAAGATTTAGCAGTACAAGGTAACCAATCAGCAGCAGTTGCAATGGGTATCGGTTCTGCATTGATTGCTACTGCATTCGGTCTTGGTGTTGCGATTGTTGCAGTTATTTGCTACAACTCTTTCCAAGCAATTGTTAAACGTTACGAAGACGATTTCCAACTTATTAAGTTGTTATTCTTGAGCTTTGTTGACGGTGAAGAAGCTAACCAACCTCAAAATGTGTCTATGTAAGGAAGTAAAAAATGGCAGTATCTAAAAGTAAAAAAGGAAAACTTTTTACAGAAATAAACATAACTCCATTAACAGACATCTTTTTGGTACTGTTAATCATCATGATGGTTGTTGCTCCTACGTTTCAATCAATGGATAACTCTATTAACGTTCCAGAGATTAATAGTGGTATCACAATTGAACAAAAGAATGCTACAGTTTCTATAACTAAAGCAGGCGAAATGTTTTTAAACGGAACACCAATTTCTGAAAGTGGATTAACAGACGGTTTGATTGCATTAAAACCAAAATTAGAAAAACCAGAAGTAGTTGTTAAAGCTGATGCTGAAACAAAGAGTTCTGAAATAATGAAAGTTATGAACGCAGCGAAAGCAGCTGATTTTGAAAAATTAATAGTTGCAGGTGAACCTTTGAGTAAAAAAGAACAAAAGGAACTTGTAGAAACTATTGATGAAGCTCAAGAAGAAAATGCTGTTTCAACAATGCCAGCTTCTAATGATAATGTAGAAGAGTGGGCAGAATAGGAGGTATTAATATGGCAATGAGAGATTCTTTTAATGAAATTAATATCACTCCGTTAACGGATATTTTCTTAGTATTGTTAATCATTATGATGGTTATTGCACCATTGTTAGATCAACAAGGTTTAAACTTGACGGTTCCAGATATTGTAAAACAAGAGGATTTGAAGGACTCTAAGCTGATAACGGTACTTGTTACTAACGACAATAAATACGTTATTAATGATGAAGAAGTTTCTGAATCAGACTTAGAAAACACAATCAAAACAATGATTACAGAAAATCCAGACGGACTTGTAATACAATCAGAACCAGACTCTGTACACGGAGCAGTTGTTAAATTAATGGACAAAGCTCGAAATGCAGGAGTTAAAAATGTTTCAGTAGTAGAAGGTTAATCCTTCTACTATTTTTTTTATTTACCTTGAGCTTGTCTGTTAACTTCTCTAGTAACAATTCTATCGTAGGCATTGTAGTTAGTTCTACCATATTTTAAGATGTAGCTAGAGCAACCTTGACCGTTACCTTCAACGCATCTATCTATGTGAACAATTTCAATCTTATAAGGTTTGATTTCGTTTTTGTAAACGCCGAAATCAAAAACATCAGTGCCTAATTTGTTAGGTCCTTTTTTACCGTTTATGTCAACGAAAACAGAACCGCATCTGCCTCTAGGACCGTCGCAAGCTGGGTGTTGAATACCAACTGCTACTGTCATTCCGTTTTTTAATTCCGCTTTACGGAAGGCTTCCATTTTTGATAATTTAATAGGGCCCAAAGGGTTTTTATAGTTTACATAAGGTGCAAAACAAGTGTTGTCGCTTTTTGCGCAATCTTTTTTGACAGGCAGATATTTAATGTAATTGTTAGCAAGAACATTTACATTCATTTTTTCGTTAGTCCATTCATATTTTTCGCTTTTTATAGAAGTTTGGTAAGCTTCAGTTAGCATATTGTATGCTGCGAAAACTTGATGAACAGTGTATATTTCAATAATTTTATTTACTGCAAAAGTTACTACGGCAATAATTAAGATTGCAGATACAGTAATAATTGCATATTTTTGTTTGTCAGTGGAAAAGCGTAAAATCATAAAATCTCCTTTTGATGTTGTTAAGTATAACATATTACATTGCAAAATTAAACTGTTTATAAAAGAAATTTAAATTTATATTAAATTCATGTGGATTTAGGGTAGGCAAAAGTGGCGAATAGTGGTATAATATACATGGCTTACTATAATCGAATACGGTGATAAATGATTTCTAATATACTTAGAATGCTTGGTGTATCTGCATTTTTAGGTATTTTACTATTCAATATTGCGACGAGTACAAATACTAAAAGTTCACAGAAGATATCACAAGGATTCATAAATTATAAATCATTAAACGAACGTAGAAGTGTTCAGCTTCACCAAAACTATGCACCCAATGTTATATACTTGGGCGATTCACAGCAAAACAATTCGGGTTTAGTAAACCTTCGTTCAAGAACTAGATAGTAATTGAGCGAATATGTATATTTATTGCTAAAATACCGAAAGCAGAGGAATAAATGAGTTTAGGAACTCTAGAGATAGAAATTTTAAATATAATCTGGCAGATACAAAAAGAAGACGAAGACCGAAATATAGCAGTGAAAGACGTAGTCGATTATTTAAGCCAAAAGAAAATTGAACGTGCTTACACAACAGTAAAAACGGTAATGGACAGATTGAGTACGAAGGAGTTTTTAGTCCGATACCGAGTCGGAAAGAAGTTTTACTACAAGTCGGTAATGGACAAAGAGGAAATGGCAAGAGTTGCTATAAACGACGTAATCCAGCAATTTTTTGACGGAAGTAGTATAGACTTAATCCATTTTATAGAACAGCAAGTTGCAAAGTTGGTAAAAGAATAGACAAAGGATAAATCATCTATGATAATAAGCGCAATTAGAGATAAAATCAGAGAATACAGTTCAATGAAGAAATCTGCCTTTACAGTAGCGGAAGTTTTAATTGCGTTGGTTGTGCTTGGAGTAATCGCTTCAGCAGTTACTGGTGTTGTTTATTTTTCAAAAAACGGAGAATTCCAAAACAGAGATTTAGTAGCCACATTACAAAGCCAAGTAATCAAGTTGAATCGTTCTTACAAGATTGCATTAACCGAAAATGATGATTTAGACCGTTGGGTATACCGTGATGCAAAAGGTACGTTGACAAAGATGAGTACGCAAAGTACATCTGAGCAACAAAACAGTATGTTTGCGAAGGTATGGAAGACATACGCATCAACTACAAAGGATTGTGGTGCAACGACAAATGGTGATTGTTTCCCAACAGCTACATCAAACGCATCGAATGGTGCTAGCGTAGATTACAATAAAGATGCTAGTTACTATAAGATGAGAACAGCTGACGGTGCGGCGATTGCGATAAAAGTTACTGACCCGTTATGTAGAGGAACAGGCGCAACATCGAGAGATAGGGGCGTTTGCGGTGAAATTATTGTTGATATTAATGGTAACAAAGGTCCAAATAAAGCGGGCTTAGACACATTCCGTCTTGGTATTTTCCACGACGGAATTAGAGCGTTCAATGCAGGTTGTAATGACCCGTTGAACAGTGCAAGCGTTGTATTAACTTCAGGAGCACCATGTTCAGAAGATATGAACGTAAAAGTTTGTCCAAAAGATGCACCACAAAAATGTTACAACTGCGCTGGTGAAGTTGTTTGCGTTGCTGATCAAAAAGCTTGCGAAACATTGCAAAAGCAAGAAGGTTGCGCAAAAGAAACTTGTGCAAAAGGTACAGTATCATACTATCTTGACGGCAAAGTTCAATGTATACCGGAAGACCAAAAAGAATGTTACGAAAAGATTAAACTTAACCCAGAATTCAGATGGGATCCTGAAAAGAAAGTTTGCTTGGAACCAGACGACAATTGTACAAAGAATGGCGGATACTGGGAAGCAAGCAAAGGCATTTGTTGGGATTCACCTGAACATATGTGTCAAACTAAGCAAATGATATATGTAGCAAAACCTGGACAAACACCAGATTTTGAATGTATCACACAAGAAACATATTGTAAGAGAGCCATAAAAGACGGCGGTTTAGGCGGCTGGTTATGGAAGAATAACGTATGTTGTACAGCAACAACACCGGCAGCGAATACGAATGCTACATGTTGTAATTCATATAGCGTTAAGGACTCATCAAAGAAAACTTGGTGGGACGGTTCTGCTGCATGTTGTACATCAGAAAACACAGAAGCTTGTTGTAAGAGTGCAGAAAACGGACATGCTGCGGGATTTTGGTCAGGCGGAAAATGTTGGAAAGATCCGAGCACACAATGTACAAAACCTAAATCTGAAGGCGGTTTAGACGGTATTTGGATACCAAGTACAAGTTCATGTTGTACAACAAAGATTGTTGACGATGTTAACAATCCAAAGTTCTGTTTTGCAAGCGAAAAGGACAAATGTAACGCTGCCAAGGATAAAGGTGGTAAAGGCGGTTGGTACGTAGCAAGCGCCGATAAATGTTGTATAAATGATACAGACGACCAAGTTTGTTGTAAAGGTATCTGGAGAAGCGTAAACGGTAAGAATTACTGTTATGCGAACGAAAAAGATGTCTGCTTGGCACCGACAGCGAATGCTGGTAAAGGTGGCTGGTGGGTACCAGAGGCAACTACTTATGATGAATTTGCGGGTTGTTGTACATCAACTGGTTCAAGAGCTTGTTGTAACGGCTTAGATAAGAACCATTGGTGGGCAACTGCAAGCAATAGTTGTTGTTCAGGGGCGATTGAAACAACAAAAGCTTGTTGTGAAAGTGCAGATAACGGACATGAAAGCAAATATTGGACATCAAAACCATCACAATGTTGGACATCAGCATCACAATATTGTATTACGGCTAGCGGTTCTAATGGCTTAGGCGGTTGGAACTGGATTGGCGATGCTAAGAATGGTGTTTGCTGTACTGACACTGCGAAATCTACACGTTCAAACGATAGTGGCAATGGTGAGATTAAACATCAAGGTCAATTTGATAGACAATTGACAGATACAGAGTCTAAGTTATGTTGTATTAACCAATCTACATTGAATGGTCATAGTAGATTTATTTGGTACACAGCAAATTACAAGGGCAATTCTGGCTATTGTTGGGATACAGTTAATAATTTATGTCAACAACAAACTGATAGTTCAGACGACCACGGCTTAGGTGGTTGGTATTGGGACGGAACAGATTGTTGTTCAATTAATACAACACCAAGTTCAATTACATATTGGACAAAGGGTAATATTAAGGCGAACCCACCTACATTAGAATCAACAGCGCCGGTATCTGTAAAGAACCAATCTAATAGATCAACAAAATCTTGTTGTACAAACACAAATACAAAAGGTGGACACGATAGATTTAACTGGACAGATAAGAACTACCAAGACAAGGGTGGTTACTGTTGGTTTGATGACGAAGAATTATGTCAAGCACAGACTGCAAATTCTGGTAACGACAACGGCATGGGCGGTTGGTACTGGGATAGTGCGACAAGCAGATGTTGTACAAGCAAGTATGACGTTGACAAGAATACAAATACAAAGACACAACAAGTATATAGAAAAGGTGCGACAGGCGCACAAGTTAAGGCATATAACCAACAAAACGATTCTAACTTAGCTTGTTGTACAAATAGTAATACAAAAGGTGGACACACAAGATTTATCTGGACTGCAAAAGCTTATGCTGACACAAGGGGCTATTGTTGGTTGGATAATAATGAATTGTGCCAAGCACAGACTGATGATAAATCATATAACCATGATGCCGGTATGGGCGGTTGGTTCTGGGATTCAGCAAGTAACAGTTGCTGTACAATCAGAACAACATCTGCGCAAGCTATCAATGTTAAGGGCGGAACAGCGTCAAGCGTAGCTGTTAAGAACCAATCAAGCAATTCAAACAAAAACTGTTGTACAAATACAAATACAAAAGGTGATCACGACAGATTCAATTGGACAGATAACACATATTCAAACAAAGGCGGATATTGTTGGATGGACGACGCTGAGTTGTGTCAATCACAAACTGCAAATTCTGGTAATGACCACGGTATGGGTGGTTGGTACTGGGATAGCGCAACTTCAACATGTTGTACAAACAAATATGACGTAAATATTACAACTGCACCAAAGACACAACAAGTATATAGAAAAGGTGCTACTGGCGCTACTGTTAAGGTATTTAACGAACAAAACGCATCAAATAAGGCTTGTTGTACGAATAGTAATACAAAAGGTGGACACACAAGATTTAATTGGACTGACAAGAACTATGCTGGAAACGGTGGATATTGTTGGTTGAATGATGCTGAATTGTGTCAAACACAAACAGATGCTTCAGGCACATACGGTAAAGATTACGGTATGGGCGGTTGGGCTTGGGATAGCTCAAGTAACAGATGTTGTACAAGCAAGTATGACGTAAACATTAAGACTGCAAATAGTACGCAAACTATTTATAGAAATGGTGGCTCAAGCGCATCAGTAAAAGCTTATAACCAAAAGAATGATTCAAACGAATTTTGTTGTACAAACTCTGGAACAAAGGGTGGACACACAAGATTTATTTGGTCTGCGAATAACTATGCAAGCTCAGGCGGATATTGTTGGAACGACAACGCTGAGTTATGTCAATCACAAACAGATGCAAGTTCAACATACGGTAAAGATTATGGTATGGGCGGTTGGCTATGGGATAGCGCAAGCAACAGTTGCTGTACTATTAAGACAACATCAGCACAAGCTGTTAAGACAAAGGGCAATGTTGCGGGTTCTGTAGCTGTAAAGAACCAATCAAGCAATTCAAACAAAAATTGTTGTACAAATACTAATACAAAAGGCGGACACGATAGATTTAACTGGACTGATAGTACAAAGGTTACTAACAGTAAGGGCTATTGTTGGATGAACGACTCTGAATTATGTACTAACCAAATCAACGGTATGGGCGGTTGGTACTGGGATTCAGCAAGCTCAATTTGTTGTACAGCAAAATACGGCGAAGAAGGCTCAACAACGACACAAACTGTATATAGAAAAGGTGCTACATCAGCGACTGTTTCTACAAAGAACCAAAAAGGCGCATCTAGTAAGGCTTGTTGTACAAATTCAAGTACATTGGGCGGACACAATAGATTTAATTGGACAGATAGTACAAAAGTATCTTCAAGCGGATATTGTTGGATATCAGATGCTGAATTGTGTACAAATAAGACATACGGCATGGGTGGCTGGCTATGGGATTCAGGCAGCTCAAGTTGTTGTACAATTAAATATGGAGAAGAAGGCTCAACAACAAAACAAACTGTATATAGAAATGGCGGTAGCTCAGCGACTGTTTCTACAAAGAACCAAAAAGGCGCATCAAATAAGGCTTGTTGTATAAGCTCTGACACATCAGGCGGACACGATAGAAGAATTTGGACTGATAACAATTACGATAATAAAGGCGGATATTGTTGGAAATCAGTAAGCGAATTATGTACAAATGGCACAAACGGCATGGGCGGTTGGCTATGGGATAGCACAAACAGCGCTTGTTGTACAATCAAGACAACTTCTAACCAAACAAAATATGATGGTTCAACAACATCTTCATCTGTTACTGTTAAGAACCAATCAAGCAACTCAACAATGCAATGTTGTACAAACTCAAGTTCAAGTTACGGACACGATAGAAAATTCTGGTCATCAACAACTGCAAGCAACACAGCGGGCTATTGTTGGAGTGGCAAAGAAGAATATTGTAAATCTGCTTTAGCCGGAAAAGGCTTAGGCGGTTGGGCATATATTGAAAGCGGAGATGTATGTTGTACAGATAACTCAACAACAGACAGAAGATATTATAATGGCTCTTCATATTCTACAATGAATAGAAAAGACCAAAATACTGGTTCTTCTGAGGCTTGTTGTACAAATTCTGGTTCAACAAATGGACATACAAGATTTAATTGGATTAATAGCAGATGTTGGGATTCTCAAAGTGAATACTGTACAACTGGTACAGCAAATAGCGGTGCAGGCGGATACCATTTGGACGGCTCAAACTGCTGTACAACAGCTAAAACCGGCACAATTACCGTAAAAGGTAAAGGTGGCACTTCTGCTACAATTACATTTAAGAACAATTCAGACAACTCAACAGCGGGTTGCTGTAAGAAATATACTGGAAATGCTACAAGAACATTGTGGATGAACAACAAATGTTGGGAAACTTCAAACGGTTCTGGCACAACTGAATCAGATTCATTCTGTAAAGGTACAAACCCAGGTATGGGTGGCTGGTATAACTACGATAGCGGAAGTACACATTATTGCTGTACTACTACGACTACTACCGCCGTTACTGGTAA
>ERZ808278.351-NODE-351-length-33187-cov-4.229959_pt1 | contig 33187 bp, 28 predicted proteins | sample MGYA00521239_ERZ808278 | MGnify/ENA primary metagenome ERZ808278 (study PRJEB31516, sample SAMN03275600) | gut metagenome | biome: mammalia-associated habitat; material: feces | host: Papio cynocephalus | place: Kenya | collected 2012-07-17 ... | reverse complement strand
TAGTTTTGATGTTACTTGTTTAGTATGAAAAGGGATGGAAAAAACTATGCTATAAGTATTTGGTAAAATGAACAATATGTAATTACTATTCAATTTGGAAAAAAGACAAAAAAATAATGTACCTAGGGATAAACCTAGATACACTTCAATCATCATTATATCTGATCCTTAATTAAAAGTCTATACCTTTTTTTGTATTTCTGCTAGGATAATAACAGAATCAAATGACGGTTTAAGCGATTCATAGAAAGGAATCATGTGCATGTATAGGGAAAGGAGTAAATATGAGTAAAAGCATCGACTTACCAGGTATTACAAGACCGGAAGAAGAACAGAGACTTACGGATGTTATCACCATTGCAGAACAGAATTTAGAGCGTGCGAAGCTATCGGTTACAGCGTTAAAAGGTGAACTGAATGACTTGCTGGAAACCTATAGTGAAAAAGACAAAGAAGCTTTAGTTTTCTGGAACAATGCACAAGCAAGTCTGAGTGAAGCACAAGAAAATTTATTACGCTGTGAAAAAGCCAGAAAGAAACCATACTTCGGACGAATTGATTTTATAGACGAAAAGATTAAAAAAAAGGAAGCTTATTATATTGGCAGGGTTGGAATCAGAGATACGGTTACAGACAGGGTTGTGATTGACTGGAGAGCGCCAATTGCAACCGTATACTATGAAAATTCACTGGGGCCTTGTAAGTATTCTGTCAATAATATTGGAGAGTACAATATTGAATTGACTCGAAAACGAACCTATGAAATTGCAGACGACAAGCTGGTTGACTTTTATGATTCTGAAGTAGTGGCAAATGATGATTTGCTCACTAAATATCTTGCAAAAAGCAAGAAAGCTGTGTTAGGAGAAATTATCGCTACCATTCAAAAGGAACAGAACCTGATTATTCGTAAATCACCTAGAAACAACATTCTAGTCCAAGGAGTTGCAGGATCAGGCAAAACAACGGTGGCAATGCATCGAATTTCGTATATTTTGTATAATTATGAAGGCGAATTTCAGCCAAAAGATTTTTACATTGTGGGCAGTAATCGTATTCTATTAAACTATATTACCAGTGTTTTGCCAGATTTAGATGTGTATGGGATCTCACAGATGACCATGGAACAGCTTTTTATAAGACTTTTGTATGAAGATTGGAATAATAAAAAGTATTCCATAAGAAGTCTTACAAAGGGTGATGAGGCTGCCTGTATCAAAGGAAGCTATCAGTGGTTTCATGATTTAGAAGACTTCTGTGCCCGCTATGAAATAGAAGGAATTCCACATGAAGATGTGATAATTGATAAAACAAAATGTCTCTTACTGAAGAAAGAGGAGATAGAAACCTATATTCGTGAGAATGTAGAAGTGTCTATGCAAAATAAGATTCTTCTTCTAAATGAGCGTGTTATGGCAAGGTTAGAAAATGAAATCTGTGGCAAGGACATTTCCTATACACCAGAGGAAAAACGTGAATTGAAACGATTCTTTCGATTCTATTTTGGCAAGAAACTATGGAAAGGGTCCATTTTTGAATTATATAGCCAATTTCTCAAAGAGCAGATTGCAAAGGGGAATCGTGTAGACAAGCCTGAAAATGAGTTTGATGTATATGATTTGGCAGCGTTAGCCTATCTGTACAAACGGATTAAAGAAACGGATATGATTCGTGAGGCAAGTCATGTGGTAATTGATGAAGCACAGGATTTTGGAATGATGGCTTACGCATCTTTAAAATACTGTATGCGAGGCTGTACGTATACCATTATGGGAGATGTATCACAGAATATTCATTTCGGCTACGGCTTAAATGACTGGGAAGAACTGAAAGGACTTATCCTAAAAGATAAATTTGATACGTTTGGCCTCTTGAAAAAAAGCTATCGTAATACAGTTGAAATCTCTAACTTTGCAACCAGCATTTTAAGGCATGGAACCTTTTCCATTTATCCGGTTGAGCCAATTATAAGGCATGGAAACCAAGTTCAGATTATAAAGTGCGATGGCAAACAAGGGTTGATTGATAAAACAGTTAAAACGATAAAAGACTGGCAGGTAAATGGATATGAGACAATTGCAATTGTCTGCCGTGAAGAGAAGGAAGCAAAAGAGCTGTCAGATCTATTGAAAGACAAAGTAGAGCTGGTGGACAGTAATTTGGAAACAACGGAATTTGGTAATGGAGTCATGATACTTCCTGTAGAATATACGAAAGGTCTGGAATTCGATGCGGTTTTATTATATAATCCTTCCGCCAAAATGTATCCTTACGATGATGGGCATGTAAAACTCCTTTATGTAGCAGCAACAAGAGCACTCCATGAACTAACAGTAATCCATGATGGCAACGTAACGGATTTAATTGGAAAAGAAGTGCCAAAAGAAAAGAAAATGAATGCGTTTGAAACGGAATCTGAACAGAAAGAGAAAAAAAATTTAAGAAGAAAACAACTAAAAGAAGAAGCTTTACATCATCCTAAAATGATTCGTAAAGGTGTTCCAGAAGGGAACATACTTGCTGGGGAGGAACGTCGAACTGGACCAAAAAGAATTGTGGTACAGGGTCAAAAGACACAAAAGAAAGAAGAAGCATTTACGGTGAAAACGAAAGTGGATGGCAAAGTTCTGAATCCATCACCGTATGAATTTGGTGATGTTCCAGGTAATGATAAGCTTCGTCCTGCAGGCCATGGCAAAATCGATACTTCCATTCGCTGGATAAAGAAGAACCGTGACAACGTGGAGATTGCTAGCAGTTATGGTTTACTACGAATCACTCCGATAGATGAGAGAGTAATGCGTGTAACTTTCCGAAAAGGACAGATTGGTGAATTTGATGATTCCACAGAATGGATTCCAATTAGTGATACACCAAAATGGGTTTGTAAAGAAAACAGAGACGAGATTGGAATAGCAACTGCCCAGCTTTTAATAAAGATGCAGAAAAAGACAGGAGTGCTAAAATTTTATTCTAGAGCGGGCAAGCTGCTTTTGTCTGAACGTGAGAAAGATCCAAGACAGATTGAAACGGATCAAAGAAATCAAGCGTGGATGTATTTTAACTGGGCAAAAACTGAAAAACTTTGGGCGAGAGGAATGGCAAACGCTGAACTTTACCCAATGAACATGAAGGCACGTTACATCTCCTATGGAAAGAAGAAAATGAAAATGCCGTTTGTAGTATCGGACAATGGATACGGACTTGCAATTGCGGCAAAAAGTACGGTTATGTGCTGTAACATTCCGATGTATGGAACTTATATTTCAACAGTGGATATGCCACAGATTGATTATTATTTTATGTATGGAGGAAGTGCAGCAGCATCCATAGAATTGTGCAGACTATTAACGAAATAAAGAAAATGGAGCATCACATAATAGGATGACTCCATTTTCTATTTATTAAAATTATTTCACAATCATGTTAGTAGGAGCACTCTTATCTGTTCCACTTGCAATGAAGCTGATTGTTACTGATTGTCCATCTGCAAGATTAGCATCCCAAGATGGATTCTTAACAGTTACTTTAGTACCGGTCTGTCCAACGAATAGAGCATTCCATAAGCTTGTAATCTGACAGTTGTAGTCACATGTTAATGTCCAGCCATTTAATGTTTTTCCAGAATTATTTGTAACAACGATTTCACCCTGGAAAGAGGAACCCCAGTCACTTACAACCTTGTATTTACATGTTACGCCTGAAACAGGAGCAACGCTTGGTTCAGCACTAGGAGCTACGGATGGAGCAACACTTGGAGCAACACTTGGAGCAACGCTAGGTTTCACACTAGGAGCTACAGAAGGTGCTACATTGTCTAAACCTAAAACACCGAATGCAGCAGATACAAAGTTATAGTAACCAGCAGCAATTGCTGTGTTGTCATGGTCAGCACCAGGAACTTCAACCCATACATGTGGCTGATTGTTTCTAGTTAAAATGTCATGATAGCTCTTAGGGAATGTACCAACTACGGAGTCGTTTGTTCCACAACTGATTAATGTTACATAAGGTACATATCTTTCATCTTTAATACGGAATTCGCTTTCCTGGAATAAACCTTTGTGGAATCCTGAGAAGTCGTTACCAGGTGTTACACCAGGTGCTGGAGAGAATGCACCAACATAACCGAATAAATCAGGTCTTGAATATCCGATGTAAAGAGCGTTACGTCCACCCATGGAGAAACCACAGATTGCAGTATTTTCTCTACCAGTTGCTACAGAGTAGTTCTTTTCAATGTATGGCATTAAGTCTTTAGTCAAATCATTGATAAAGTTATCGTATCCGTCAAAGTATGCTTGATTAAAGCCTGCTTCTACAGCAGTACCAGGAGCTGGAGCATATTCATTAGGAAGAACGATAATCATTTCTTTTGCTTTACCTTCAGCTGCTAAGTTTGTAGGAATTTCAACTGCATTTCCTAACATAGAATCTTCATTTCCCATGATACCATGTAATAAGTACATTACAGGATATTTTTTAGAAGAATCATAGTTTGCTGGTAAGAATACGTTGCAAGAACGATTAGAACCAGTTGTTGTTGAATAGTAAGTCTTCTTTGTTGCAGAACCGTACTTGATTCCTGCTTTTTTCTGATCATAACCAGCTGGGCATTTGTTTACAAGTTTCATTTTAGCCATGTAAGCTTTCGCTGTTTCAGTAGCGTTACCTGTCTGAGTTGTTCCTTGGCTTGGCTGTACTGGAGCAACGGAAGGAGTTGTAGGAGCTTTTGAAGGTGTAACAGCTTGAGAAGGAGTTACAGCAGAACCGCCAACCTTTTCAAAGATCCATTGTTGATTGGTATTCGTAGTAGCAGACCATTGCTGGATGTTCGTTCCGTCTTCTTTGCCATAGTTGCTGCCATCTAAGTTTTTCGTACCGTTACTTGCTTTGGTAGCAATTGTATAAATACCGTCTGTTGCAGTTTCTTTAATGATGAATTTCTGAGCATCGCCGTCCCAGGAAGTATAAATCTGAACGTTTGCACCATCTTCATCAGATGCATTGGCAACATCTAAGCTGTAGTTTCCTAAAGCACTTTTTAATGTTACTGTGCCATCAGCATTGTTTTTAACTTCCCATTTCTGTCCTGCAACACCTGTACCAGTACCAAGTTCTACGTTCTGAGCATTAGCACCTGTGTTATCAGCTACTTGTAAATATTTCTGAGCATTTACGTTCTTGATGTAGTAGGTTCCATCTGTAATTTTACCTGTAGAAGGAGCTACTTGAGTTGGAACAGTAGAAGGAGATTCAGATTCCTGTGGATTAGAGGATGGAGTAGTATCTCCAATTCCATATCCTGCTTCAAAATATGCTTCAAGAGTTGAATTATAGGATTGTTTCTTTACCCCTAAGCTAGAGAATAATAATGGATTTTCGCCGTTTCTCCAAGAAGCACCATCATGAAGTCCCCACCATGTAAATCCTGTGATGTTAGCGCCTGCTTTTTTTGCACTTAAAATGGCAGCCATGATTTGTTTAATGTAATTTGCCTGGTCAGCATCATTGTTTCCTTTTGCATCGAATTCTGTAATCTGTACTTCGTAGTCCTGTTTAATGAATTTGTCTAATGCTGCTTTATAGTAAGATGGACTAGGAAAATTAGAGCTTAAATGAGACTGCATACCAACACCAGAGCAGATTTTCTTTTCTCTGTTGATGAAGTTAATCATAGTAATGATTTTATCGCAGTCCATGTATGTATTGTAATCGTTGTAGAATAAGGATACAGAGTCCTGTTTGTTAAAGTGTTCCAGTGCTTGGTATGCATACTGGAATGCTAATTTTACGAAATCAGGATTTGTATTGACTGCACCATAGATTGACTGCCATCCAGAGTTCTGTGCATGGATGTATTCATTTACAACATCCCAGCAGTAAACTACACTGGCATATTTGCTGTTATATACATGGTACATAACGGACTTGATATAGAATTCCATTCTGGCATTCATCTGAGATTTGCTTACATAACCACCGTTTGATGAATAACCGCTTCTGAAATACCAGTCAGGTGTCTGGCTGTGCCATACTAAGGTATGGTAACGAATCTGTAAACCATTGTCATATGCATTTTTCATCATGCTGTCTACTGTACTGAAGTTTAATGTAGGAACAGTAGCTTCGTTGTAATTACTTGGAATATAGTAGCCTTGGTTTTTAGCTTGAGCAACTGAGATAGTATTGTTTTTCAATACTGCGTCAGGCTTCATTTCATTTTCCATAGTAATACTGTTGTATTGACCTTTGATGAAGTTTCTTGTGTTAGCATCGTTCCATTGATAAGGTGTAACACAAGTTCCAGAATGTCTAAATAGACTTCCGTAAGTGTTTAATAAGTTAGCATTTGATGGTACACTGGCAGCTTTCGCTGTTTGTGCAGGTGCAACAGTTATCAAGCTTAGCACTAGGGCTAAGGATAAGAATGCACTTAGAAAATTTTTCATATAAGTACCCCCTATAAAAATAATTGTTTACGTGTTATGTGTGGTTTATTAGTATGTCCTCCTCTCTAAAGACATTTGTGACATATACACAAGAGAAAGAATATGTTTATGTCATTCTTATTATATAATAGATAGAAGCAAATGAAAATTACACGTTATGTTTACAAATTCGACATGATAGACAAATAGTAAACAAATTAGAAAATAAATAGTGAAAAATGTTTTTAAGAGATTTTTAAAGATGGTATTGCTAAAAGAATAGTATAAAATTTATGCATATCAACTAAAAAAGTTCCGAATAATTTTGGAATACTATCATGTTTAGTCTGTTAGTAAAATACAGTTTGTATAATATTTAGACTGTAAATAGGATAGACTTTGTGGAATGTAGTATAATGAAAACAACAAGGCAGGAAGTATGATATGTCAAGGTAAAATTGTCAGGAAGAATATACAAGTCGAATACATAAAGTTCAAGATTACATAGAACAACATTTAGATAGCGTTCCAACGATAGAAGAATTATTTCGTAAGCAGGAGTTCAGATGGGTCTTATGGAAATTAGGAAAATGAATGATCATATTTGTTTGTTAAATCACAGTAATGAGACAACAGAATATCTTGTAATAGGCAGTAAAAAAGCAGTTTTAAATTTAAAAATGAAGCTATTTATGTTATAATAGAAAATGTATGGTTTGTGAAAATTGTAAGGAATGGAGTAGAAATATGTTAAAACGAAAGCACATGATAGTAACAGTAGGGTTAAGTCTTATGTTGGGTTTAAGTGCCTGTTCAAATAATGCAGGTACAAAGAATGACACCAATACCAATGCAGAAACGAAAGTAACAGAAGATAGCCAGTCTATCGATGAGGCAGAAGAAACACTATCTCCTTATTATGGGTTCGAAGATAAGGATGATAACAATTTAGCTGCCATGTTTTTCATTGGCAGCGGGAATCAGGAAATGAATGATAAGATGCCAGCTTTCCTCGAAAAATATAGCTTAACAAAAGATTTGTTCGAGATGGTGGCAGAGAAGGATAACTGTGAATGGTATGTTATTATTCCAAAATACATAGGAACCAAAATAGAAGTAGAGCGTGTAAAGCTGAATGATGATGGCAATATGGAAGTGACAGAAAAAATTACAGAAACAGAAAAACCAGTTTTGCTGTGCTGTAACGAAAGTGATATTGTTCCATCTGCTAAAGTGACTATCACATATAAAGATGAGAAAATTGAATTTAATCCATGTCTCAGTCTGGAAAATGGAAAGCTGGCAAAGGTAGAACGGGTTTATACAGAATAAAAAGTGAAATTGGTGATTATGTCGTGGAACATGAGGATGCTAAAGTCAATAGAAGCTATGGCAAATTTGGAACAGATTATCAGCATCAAGGACGTATAACAAAAGAATGACTTGCAGAGCATGTAAATGCAGAGGCAGAATTGTTAAAATAATTGTACAAAAACTCTGAGGTAATCTCGGAGTTTTTGTGTTATAATAGCGTCTGATTGTTTGCATGTATCGAAAAATCAACTTTTGGTATAGATAAATAGAGAAAGTACAACAATACGAAGGGACAGAATGGAAGGAGAAAAATTGGTGATAACAATTGGAGCTATGATCGGTGCTGGAAAATCAAGTCTTGCCAAATTACTGGGGGAACATTTAGGAAGTGAGGTGTTTTATGAAAGTGTTGAGGATAATCCGATCCTGCCTTTATTCTATACAGCATCAGATGAGGAAATCGCAACGAAACGATATCCATTTTTACTACAGCTGTATTTTTTAAATACAAGATTTCGTTCGATTAAGAAAGCACTTGTACACGAGAATAATGTACTAGACAGAAGTATTTATGAGGACTGGTATTTTGCAAAGGTAAACAAAGAACTTGGAAGAATCAGTGATTTAGAATTTGAATTATACGAAAGCTTACTGGAAAACATGCTTGAGGAACTAGAAGAGTTACCGAAAAAATCACCAGATTTGATGGTTTATTTAACTGGAAGTTTTGAAACAATTTTAAGCCGGATACAGGCAAGAGGCCGTGGTTATGAATTAGATGAAAGCCTAGTGGAATATTACCATATACTTTGGTCAGGATACGATGAATGGATTGATAGGAAATACCATGCTTCAGAAATTATAAAAATTGACATAGATAAGTATGATTATGTTAATGATATAGAAGACCAAAAGGAAGTTTTGTCTATGATTACAAAAAAATTAGAAGAAATTCGAAAAAAGAAGCTGATTTGATTTAAATCATATTTAAAAATTCTTTGATAATCCGCGGATGGAGCTAAAGGTATTAGAAATAGTGGAGGCCGAAGGATGCCAAGAAGGAAGAGCATAGTGAAAAGGCATCCTATCAGCCAGGGGGAGAAGTTGTTTTGAATGGTGTATTAGAAGTGACTCAGGATATTAAGCCAATTCAGGCGATTACTGGCGAGAAGAGACTGGCTGAATAAATATAGTATATCATCTATGTAATTACCCTAAAGTATTTCCCATCATATAGTCTGAAAATTGTGGTGTTCCCATTCCAAAACCGCCAGCCATATTTAGAATGTTACCTGTGATATAAGAAGATTCATCCGATACAAGATACAAGATAGTATCGGCTATTTCTTCTGGTTGTGCAATTCTTCCTAGAGGAACATGTTTCAGATAGTCCAGAGAAAATTCTTTCGTCATGTACTGCATAACAGCAGGAGTGGCAGTCATTCCTGGCATAATAGCATTACATCTGATATTTTGTCTAGCATATTCATAGGCAATGTTTTGGGTCAAACTGTTAATAGCCGCCTTTGAAACCATATAGCCTAGTCGTGATAAATCAGGTAAGATAGAACCGATACTTGATACATTTACGATGTTTCCGCCACCTTGTTGTATCATGTGCGGAAGAGCTGCTTTACAAGTTAAGTAAACACTTTGAATGTTTGTATTTACCGTATTAAAAAATGTGTCCGTATCGCCATTAATCAAATCAAGGTCTTTTCGTGGGTTGGTAGTACCAAAGTTATTCACTAGAATGTCTATTCTGCCTTCCTGCTTTACCACTTCTTCAATCATAGACTGATGTGTTGTAGAGTCAAAAGCATCAAAATGTACATATTTGACGTCTAATCCTTGTTTCTTGAGTGCTTCTGCAGCTTCAAGGCAATCTTTTTCAATATGTGCTGCAAGGTATGTAGTGGCTCCATTTTCTGCTATTTTCTTTAAGGCAGCATAGCCGATTCCCGTTATGGATGCTGTTACAACAGCAACTTTTGATTTTAACTTCATAGTTTTCCTCCTATAACTAAACATATTTTTTCATTTCAAAATACTGCATGAAATTGATTAGTCGACTTGGAGTAAATTCACTGTATAATCTATTATACAAAATATTATATAAAAATACAAATAAGAATGTCGAATAAGCATGAAAAAAGAAAACGGAATATATATTTTGTACTATATGGATTATATCCCTTTACATGTTGTTTATATTCTCCAGAACTGCATAATATGCACGTTAAACCTACACATCAATCAAAATGTCTTCTCATTTAAGTTCAAATCAGTTATAAAGATAAAAACGACATATTTTTACGCAGTCGTTCGTTCATTGAAAATTTTGAGGAGGTAATGAAATGCATAACATTAGACGTAAAGTAGCTTTCCTTCTAGCAGGTATCATGGTAGCAGGTTCCATTACTGCAACACCTTATTTAAGGCCGGTAAAAGTATCAGCAGCAGTGCAGGAAGAAAACGTGAATTTAGTGCCAAATGGCAATTTTGATGAGGTATCTGACAGCTGGAATGGCTGGGGAAATGATGGCGGAGAAGCTACCATTGAACAAAAAGATGGAAAACTTGTGTGCAATATCCAAAACGTAGGAACAGTAGCATGGAGTGTGCAGGCATGCTGCAATTCTGGATTCGGTTTATACCAAGGTGGAAAATACAGGTTATCATTTGATATCAGTTCAACAGTAGGCCGTAAGCTTGCTTATGGTATTCAGATGAATGGTGGTGACTACAGTGCATATGTAAATGATACAATCACCGTAGATAAAGAAACACAAACAGTAAGTATTGACTTTACTATGACAAAGGAGACTGACTTAGCACCAGCATTGTTCTTTAATTTAGGTAATTATGAGGAAGAATTAGACCCACATACTGTCACAATTGATAACGTAGATTTACAGTTAATCGACGCAAGCGGAATTCAGACATCTGTAGAGAAACAGGAAGAGAATGTTAATCTGATTCCAAGTGGGGATTTTGAAGGAGATACAAGTAACTGGGGAAGCTATACTACAGATGGTGGTAAAGCTGCAATCGGAGCAAAAGATGGAGCATTAGTTTGTGACATTGACAGCGTTGGCACTTTGAATTACAGTGTGCAGGCAAGCTGTGGTTCTGGATTTACATTATATCAAAACGGAAAATACCGTTTATCATTTGATATCAGTTCAACAGTAGCGCGTAAACTTGAGTATGGTATCCAGTTAAATGGCGGTGACTATCATGCATACACAAGTGATAGAATTGAAGTAAATGAAGATGTACAGAAAGTAACAATCGAGTTTACCATGACAGATGCAACAGATCGTGCACCAGCATTGTTCTTTAATATGGGTATCTACGATGATAAAGATTTAGAACCACATACGGTAACAATTGATAATGTAGATTTAGAGTTAATCGACGGCAGTGCAATTGTTTATGAAGATGCGGAAGAACAAGAAAACCCAATTAACGTAAATCAGGTTGGTTACAAACCAGATGCCAAGAAGACGGCTGTTTTTCGTGGAGAAAATGTAGGAACTACATTCCAGGTGATAAGTGCAGAAGATGGCTGCGTTGTATTCGAAGGTGAAATCGGAGAAGGTATTGACAATAAATCTGCTGGTGAAACAGATTACTTAGGAGATTTCTCTTCCGTAACAGAACCAGGTAAATATTACATAGCCGTTGACGGATTAGGAAAATCCTATGAGTTTGAAATTGGTGAACATATCTTTGATGATGTATTAAAAGATGCAACACGTTTCTTCTATTTACAGAGATGTGGAAATGGAATTACTGAAGAATTAGGTGGAAAATTCGCTCATGGTGACTGCCATCAAGCAAAAGCACGTATCTATGGAACAGAGGATTACATGGATGTATCTGGTGGATGGCACGATGCTGGTGACTATGGAAGATATGTGGTTGCAACATCCAAAGCAGTTGCCGATTTAATGATTGCGTATCAAGCAAATCCAGATGCATTTACAGATGAATATAATATCCCTGAAAGTGGAAATGGTCAGTCTGATATGATTGATGAAATTCGAGGTCAGTTAGAATGGCTTCTAAAGATGCAGAATAAGGAAAATGGTGGTGTTTACCATAAAGTAACAACAGCCAACTTCCCAGGTTCTATCCCAGCCGATCAAGAAACAGGCGAATTAATCGTTTGCCCAATCACCAATACTGCAACAGGCGATTTTGCAGCAGTTATGGGAATGGGATATGATATCTTTAAGGATATCGATAAAGACTTTGCAGAAACAATTCTTGCAGCAGGTGAAAAAGCTTACGACTATCTTGCTGACAAGCCAGACCAAAAAGTAGTAAATCCAGAAGGTATTGTTACTGGTGAATATGGAGATTATAGTGACAGTGATGAAAGATACTGGGCAGCTGCTTCTTTATACAAAGCAACAGGTGATTCCAAGTATAATGATGACTTTAAAGCATATGTTGCAGATGGTGTAAAATCCGAATATGGATGGCAGACAGTAGGCAGCTATGGTAACAAGATTTACTTAAGCTGTAAAGACCAAGACGAAGACACAGCAAAAGCAGTAAAAGACGCAGTAGCTGGACAGGCATATTACTTCTTAGATTTAGCTAAGAAAGATGCATATGGAACAGCCAATGACTTAAATTACTATTGGGGCAGCAACATGTCCACATTAAATAATGCTGCAATTTTAATGGATGCATATGAAATCACAGGAAATGAAGACTTCCTTGCATGTGCAAAAGAGCATGTAAACTATGTATTAGGTAAAAATGCAGTTGGTACTTCTTATGTAACAGGATACGGTGCAGTATCACCAAAGAATCCTCATCATAGACCATCCTTCGTTGCAGGAGAAGCAATCAAAGGTGCTTTAGTTGGCGGTCCTAACAAACAGTTAGAAGATAACTATGCAAAAGCCTATCTTCAAGGCAAAGCTCCAGCAAAATGTTACTTAGACCATGCAGAATCCTATTCAACCAATGAAGTTGATATTTACTGGAACTCTACATTAGTTCGTGCATTAGCAGAAATGAAATTTGTTGATAATGCAGATAAAGTATCGGATGTAGCAGTGAGAGCAGATGTAGACACCAAGGTAAACGGAAGCAGTTTAATTCAAACTTATAAATTAACAGCAGCAGGCGAAAAAGCAATCGATACATCTAAATTATCTGTTCGTTATTATTTCTCAAGTGCAGATGCGGACAATATGAAGTTCTATTGTGATTATGCAGGCATTAACTATAACAACAATCCATGGTATCATCAGTTTGCAGACGCTGTAAACGGCAAGTTTGTAAAGACAAACGCTGGTTATTACGTTGAAATCTCACTTGATGAAGCCGTAACAATTGAACCAGGTCAAAGCACATTAAGCATCCAGACACGTATGAACAATGCTGACTGGTCTAGTATAGAAGGTATTACAGATGGAAATGTAGTTGTATACTATGATGGGAAGATTGTAAAATAGGGAATCCATTTTCATGAATTCTCTTAGGAAATCTTGAGTTCTTAGACATAAAAAAACAGGTAGAGAAGCGATTCTCTACCTGTTTTGCGATCTGTTGGTATTCACGCATTGTTCCTATTTATTTCATATGGAACATTTCAAGAATTCCTTGCAGTTTCTTAATTTGTTCATCATTTGCCTGAATGTGAGTGTTGTTATTCTCAATTGCCATCGTAGTATCTTGTGCCTTGCTGGCGATATCCGTAATACCAACTGAAGTTTCTTCCACTGTAATATTTACACCATTAATGGCTTCAGAGATGTCTTCGATAGCCTTCGATAAGGATTCAATAGAACATTTTATGGCAGACATGCCTTCTTCATAATTTTGAGCATCATTGGCGTAATGCTCAGATGTTGCTAAAAATTCATCATAATCTGTTAATACATTAGTATTCAAGAAATTGGTACATTCTTTGAGACACTCGGTCATGTTATCCACCACAGAGTGAATATCAACAATTGTACTCTTAATTGTTTCGGTAGTAGAAGCTGTCTGGGTAGCAAGACTTCCGATCTCAGAAGCAACTACTTGAAATCCTTTTCCAGCCTCGCCAGCTCTTGCAGCTTCAATGGAAGCATTTAATGCAAGCAGATTCGTTTGTTCAGAAATGTCTAAAATGACATTAGCAAGCTGATTAATCTGCTCGACTGTTTTGGCCTTATCGATTGCAGTTTCAGTTTTAGTTAACAGGTTATCATACATTTGTCTTGTTTGTTCGCTTCCCTTTTTTGTATCCTGTTTCAGTTGATTGGCACGAACTTTAACTTCACTTGCAAGAGAAGCACCATTGTCACAATTGGCTTTTATTTGCTCGGATTCTGATTTAATGGTCTGCATAGTAGTTTCAATGCTTTCCATGGTAGCGGCTGTTTCTTCCATAGCAGCGGATAATTCTTCGGTAGTAGCAGAATTATCTTCACTCATTTTTGCTACCTGATTGGAGGTGTCCATTAGGTCAAGCATGCTTTGTGTTAATGTGGACTGGGTGTCTTGAATATCCGATGTTATTTTCCTTAGATTGTTTCGCATTTCACGAATCCCACGTGCCATTTGCCCAGTCTCATCTTTAATATTGCAAAGTTTTGTACCATATTTGGAAGGTGTAAAATCGAATTGGGCTGTTTGTACAACAATATCTTTCAGTTTTAGAATTGGATTTGCAATATACTGGCCGAAAAACAGACCTATAATAACGGATATAATCAGTGCTGCAAAGGAGCCGCTCAAAATCAGAAGTGCCATCTTGTATGCATCGTGATAAATCTCTGTCTTCGTTGCTGTCATGTTAAAATGCATTCCATTGCTTAATAAGGTTGAGTATAAGTATTTTGTTTTGCCTTCATATGTGTAGCCAAGAGTGCTATTTGGATTTTTCGCATTTTGTATGCTCTTATGTAAAGAAGGGGAGACCTCTTTAATTGAGGTGCCATTATCTAATGTCTTATGGTAAACAATCGTTTCATTAGAGTCGGTCAAAAAGGCATATCCTGATTTAAAAATAGATGCATGCTCCACGATATCTGTAAATAAACTAAAGTCGATGTCCATTCCGATGACACCGATGGATTCTCCATCTATAAAAATAGGTACTACATAGGAAGTCATATAGATTCCTAGATTGGAATTTCGGTATGGAGTCATCCACATAGGAGTTTTGCTTTCGACAGGAACGTAATACCAGCCTACATGCTCAGAATCAGATTTGTCATACTTAGAGAAATCTGTAGGCGTTGTGAACTTGAAAGCACTTTTAGAGTCATTATGAGTAAGAAATAATCCTGAAGTTGGATAGGCAAAATCAGGGTTAAAACGAATGTATGCTGTCATCACACCTTCCGTATTCTTAGCAAATTGCCGAAAAAGCGGTTTTAGTTTTTCTGTATAGGAATCTACGTAAGTCTTATCAGTTTTGAATTTTTGGACATCATCGAGATAGGAAAGAGAAATACTGGATAGTGTATTCACTGAATCTGAGATTTCTTTTAATGTAGCGTTTAAGCCGTTGCTTTCATTTTGACAAGTCAGTTGCATTTGTCTGCTTGAATCATTAGAAACTTTTCTAGCAGTGTTGATGATACTGATGCCACCACAAATTATAATGGACACTAATGTACATAGAATTAAGGTGAAAGAAATTTTGGTTCGAATTGATTTCATTATATAACCTCCTATTTATTTTTTAATCTGATTATAGTAAATATAAAATTGTGTAAATTATAAAAAATATTACTGTTATTATATAATGTTTTGCTAAGAATTGCCACAATAAAACACTTATATATGTGAAAAAAATTGAAAAGACTATATTTTTATTCATCGTTTTGTGTTATAATGGGGCGTATTTATTTGATTTAATTGGAGGAATATAAGAAAATGCCTACAAGAATTGCGATTTTAGGTGGACCAAGATGTGGAAAAACAACGCTAATGCAGCAGATTTATGTTGACTTAAAAGTGAAGGGTTACAATGTTGGTGCCGTCTCTGAATATAGCACAGAATATTTGAAAGAAAAAGGAATGATTGAAACCATTTCTGAGCAGTATGGAATCTATCTAGGACAAAAGATGTTAGAGGATTCTTTAGATGAGTTTGAATATGCTGTAACAGATTATGCCACATTTATTCCTTATGTATATGCGAGGTTTATGCTTGGCGATAAAAAACGCACGGTAAAAGAAATTGAAATTTTGAAAGATCTTTATGGACTAGCATTAAGAGATATCGCTAAGTATGATCATATTTTCTTTGTACCTAGGGAATTTGGTTATAAGAAAGATGGTGTCAGATGGCAGGATGAGGAACTTGCTAAGTCTATTGATGATGCGATTAGACAATTTTTAGATGCAGAAAATGTATCCTATACAGCCATTACTGGTTCTACTAAGGAACGTGCAGAACAAATCTATAAAATACTTGGAATTAGCGAAAAAGAAGCTGAGTAATCTAGACTGCATTTGAGGTAAAATCAACATAATAGATACAGGAATCTACTGTGAAATCATAATGTAGGTCCAAAAGAAGAGACGATAAATAATACGGACAAGTTATTTATCGTCTTTTTGATATTTGAGAAAAGGAGAAATGGCTATGAATTATTTGGATGAAAATAATATAATAACATCACATCAAAATAGAATGTACCTATGCATTGACTTAAAATCATTCTATGCATCTGTGGAGTGTGTCGAGCGTGGACTTGACCCACTGACAACGAATCTTGCTGTTGCAGATCCAGAAAGAAGTGAAAAGACTATTTGCCTCGCCATTTCTCCTGCCATGAAAGAATTAGGAGTTCCGAACCGTTGCAGGGTCTTTCAAATACCAGGAACTATAGAATATATTAAGGCACCTCCAAGAATGAGACTTTATATGGAGTATTCAGCTAATATTTATGCAATCTATCTTCGCTATATTGCAAAAGAAGATATACATGTGTATTCTATAGATGAAGCATTTTTAGACGTTACCGACTATTTGGATATGTATCAGTTAACGGCGAAAGAACTTGCGGTGAAAATAATGGATGATATCCGTAATGAAACTGGCGTAACAGCTACTTGCGGAATTGGAACGAATCTGTATCTGGCAAAAATTGCGCTAGATATTACGGCAAAACATGTGAAAGACAATATCGGTTATCTGGATGAGGAGTTATATTGTAAAACATTATGGAGACACAGACCTTTAAATGACTTTTGGCGTGTGGGAAAAGGAACAGTGCGTCGGTTAGAATCCATTGGAATTTTAACCATGGAGGATGTGGCAAAGGCAGACGAAGAGATTCTTTATAACATGTTTGGTATTGATGCGGAATTGTTAATTGACCATGCCTGGGGACGGGAAATTACAACGATCCATGATATTAAAACGTACACAACCAAAAGTACTTCCATATCCAGTGGTCAGGTTTTGCCACGAGACTACGACTTCCAGGAAGGTTTGCTTATTATCAAAGAAATGACAGATAATCTTTGTTTGGAACTGCTCGATAAGGGGCTTGTTACGGAATCCATTAGTTTGGATGTGGGATATTCCAATGAGATTCAAAAGCCTCATGCCAAAGGAACCGCTTCTATGACTGTATGCACCAGTTCCACTCACGCAATTATGCCTTATGTTGTGGAACTTTATAGTCGTATTCTAGACCGCAATCTTCCGATTAGAAGAATGAATTTAACGTTTCATAATGTAAGAGATGAAGTGTACGAACAATACGATTTGTTTACTAATGTGAAAGAAATTGTTCGTGACCGAAAATTACAAAAGGCGGCGTTAGAGATTAAGAAAAAGTTTGGAAAGAATGCACTGGTGCGAGGAATGGATCTGCAGGATGCAGGAACGACTATGGAAAGAAATCGGCAGATTGGAGGTCATAAAAGTGGCGACTAAACGAGGAAAGATGCCTAGAGAAGACAGGGCAAAGCAGTTTATGCCATTTGCGGCGCTTAAAGGATTTCAAGAAATGCTTAAGGAAAAAGAGCGCATCGTAGTTCCACGAATGGAACTGTCTGAGGAACAGAAGGAAGAGTTAGATCGGAAACTGCAAATGCTAGAGAAAAATGATATTGCTACCGTGGTGTATTTTCAAGACGGTGAGTATGTGAAGGTAAAAGGAATGGTGTCGCGGATTGATTTAAGCAGCAGAATCGTGAAGATTGTAAACACGAAAATATGTTTTGATGATATTGCGGACATTTTGACAAATTAGGAAAAACCATTTGGGAGGCTAAGATATTATGTATCAGACTTATTTATTTGACTTATACGGAACTTTAGTTGACATCAGAACAGATGAAGAAGACATTGAAGTATGGCGAAAATGCTCTGTTTTCTATGGTTATTACGGGGCAGATTATACTCCAGAGGAGCTTAAAAATGCTTATTTGGATGAAGAACATTATTTACGAGAGGAAGCAAAAGAAAAGCTAGGCAGTTTTAAGGATTCATATCCAGAAATTGTTTTAGAAAGAGCTTTTCAGGCACTTTTTGAAAAGAAAGGTATTCAGGCATCCATGGAACTCGCTGTTCATGCAGGCCAGTTTTTCCGTATTTTATCCTTAAACTATATTAAACTATATCCGAATATCGTTACGATGCTTGAGACATTAAAAGCAAAGCAGAAAAAAGTGTACTTGCTTTCCAATGCACAACAGATATTCACTGAATACGAGATGAATTATCTAGACATTAAGAAATATTTTGATGGAATTCTGTTTTCATCCGATGCTGGCGTTATGAAACCAGACATACGTTTTTATGAGAAAGCAATTGAGAAGTTTGATATTAAGAAAGAGCAGGCAGTAATGATTGGCAATGATTATACTTGTGATATTCTTGGTGCGAGGGCTGCTGGTATAGATGCATTTTATGTACACACGAATATTTCGCCAGCTATGCCAAACGATATAAAAGATACCAAATGGATGTATGGTATGGATGGAATCAAGTTATTAGAGCAGTTGTTGAACATCTAGTAAAAGAAGTAAGGAATATTATTTTTTGTAGTTAGTGTGTGTTACTAAAAAGATAAATCGAATTTTATCAGGGAGGAATAAAAGTGACTTTTACAAGTGAAATATCAATTTCAGATATTACATCTGTATTATCTGTTGTGTTGGTAATTTTAGGGGGAATTGTTGGATGCTATCAATGGAGAAAGAGTGTTTTGCTAAAAAGGGCCGGATATATTAATGATTTAACTGAAAAAATTAGGACAGATAATGACATAAAAAAAGTAATATATATGCTTGATTATGGTAATGAGTGGTATTCTTTTAAATTTCACGGGAGCGGTGAAATGGAAAGAAAAGTGGACAAGACCTTATCATACTTTTCGTATATTTGTTATTTGAAAGAACAAAAAATTATATCTAATAAAGAATTTTATTTTTTTAAATATGAAGTTGAACGTATTTTAATGAATAAACAAGTCCAAGATTATTTTTACAATTTATATCATTTTTCTAATAAGTTTGATACTTCATTTACATTTAAATATTTATTTGATTATGGTAAAAAAAGAAAAATGTTTGATCATAATTTTTATGATAAGGAGGCTTATCGAAAAGATGTAAGGTATCATCACAATCTAAATTTTTAATAGTACCCAAAAAGCATATAATAACATTGAGGTACTAATTATGGAGAGTAATAATGATGCATAAATAATAGTACACATGAAGCTTTTCTGGGATGCACCTATGCTTACAATTGTATCCATTTCACGATATAGTAGTTGTAATACTTCTCATACATACTAAAAGAAGGAACGCTAGAAGAAATTTGACATACAAGAAAGAGTTTAAACTGGAATAAAAAGAAATAAGGTGATAGATACTAAAATCGTTATCTATCGCCTTATTTTTGCTTACAAGAAAATGTTTTAGTGAAGGCACAATGTGTCAATCTAAAAAATTGGAAGCAGGAATAGAAAGGAAGTGAGTGGCATGGAAGAATTCGCTGCAAATTTGATGGAAGAACTAAATGTGGATACTGCATTTACAATTCCCATTTTTGGAGGAATCAAAATTGCAGAGTCTGTAGTTGTAACGTGGATTATTATGATAATTATGGTGGGGGCTTCTATTATATTTGTTCGTAATCTTAAATTGGAGAACCCAGGAAAGAAGCAGCTTGCAATCGAAGCAGGTTATTCTTTTTTTTATCATTTTTTTGATGATATGTTAGGTGAACATGGAAAACGATACATTTCCTATTTAACCACCATTGTATGGTTTATTGGAATTGCCAATATTATAGGTCTTATAGGACTTAAGCCTCCAACAAAAGATCTTGGAGTTACATTAGCGATGGCAATTATGAGCATTGTACTAATTGAATATTCCGCCATACAAGCTAAGGGGTTCAAAGGCAAGATTCGGGCATTTGCAGATCCAGTTCCTATTCTGGTCCCAATCAATATCCTGGAACTTTTCATCAGGCCATTGTCATTGTGCATGCGACTCTTTGGAAATGTGCTTGGTTCCTTTGTTGTAATGGAATTACTGAGAGGACTGTTTGCTTGGGTTCTGCCAGTACCATTTAGTTTGTATTTTGATATTTTTGATGGATTCATCCAAGCATATGTATTTGTATTTTTAACTTCGCTATTTATGAAGGAAGCAATTGAATAAAGGAGGACATGATATGTCAACAGCTATTGCAATTGGAGCAGCTATTGCTGTATTAACAGGTATAGGAGCAGGTATTGGTATTGGTATTGCCACAGGGCGTGCTGTGGATGCCATTGCCAGACAGCCAGAGGCAGATGGAAAAATATCCAAGTCCTTGTTACTTGGTTGTGCTCTTGCAGAAGCAACTGCTATCTATGGTTTTGTTATCGGACTGCTAATCATTTTATTCTTAGGGTAATCAAACAGAATTTATCTGCAATGTAATATAATATTGAAAGGTTGTGGAAGCAATGGGAATGTTGCGGTTAGACTGGAATATCGTTGCAACGATTGTCAATCTGATAGTGCTATACCTGCTTATGCGACGTTTTTTGTTCGGACCAGTACAAAACATGATTGAAAAGAGAAAGGAACTGATAGATTCCAAATTCAATCAGGCAAAAGAAGAACAAAACCAAGCACAACAGATAAAAACCCAGTATCAGGGTCTTATGGCAAATGCAAAAGAAGAGTCTGCAAAGATTGTGGAACGGGCGAGAGAACAGGCAAGAACAGAATATGAAGGAAAACTTGAAAATGCAAAAAATCAAGCGGATAAAATGCTAGAAACAGCACGTGAGAAGATAGAATCTGAGCGTGAAAAGATGCTTCAGGAATTGGAAAGCCAGATATCTTCACTTGCCATGTGTGCAGCCCGTAAAGTAATTGGAAGTAATGCTTCGGCTCAGTCCGATGAAGCATTGTACAATCAGTTTTTAAGTGAAGCAGGTGAAACAAATGACACAAGTCGCGATTAATTATGCTAAGGTTTTGTACCAGCTTGGAATTACACCTGAAGACATAAAAGAAATGAGACATCGTTATCTTGCGACGGAAAAGCTAAAACAGGTATTGGTAAGTCCTGTAATAGCCAAGGATCAAAAGCATAAACTGATTGAAAAAATATTTGACAGGGAAGTGCAATCTTTTCTCAAGGTATTAAGTGACTACCATTCCATGGAGCTGCTGCCACAAATAGTAGAAGCTTATCAAAACGTATATTACAAGGAAAATGAAGTTTTGGCGGCAACCTTGACCTTTGTAACAAAACCAAGTGAAGAGCAGGTAGCACAGTTTAAAGAGTATCTAAGAAAACGTTTTCTCGCAAAACGGGTCCACTTCAGTATGAAGTTGGAACCAAAGCTGGTCGGTGGTTTTATCCTGAAAATTGGAGATTTGGAGTTGGACTGGAGCCTGCAAGGAAGGCTTAGACGACTGGAGCAAAAATTAGTAAATGAATATCACTAGGAGGTGATGAAGTGGGGGCAATGAGTTCGGAAGAAATCATATCCATTCTGAAAAGTGAAATTGAACAGTACGATGAGATAAGCAAAGAGCAAGAAGCTGGTTCTGTTATCTGGGTAGGTGACGGAATTGCTACCATATACGGAATTGAACATGCCATGTACGGTGAAATCGTTCTGTTTGATAATGGAATCAAAGGTATGGTGCTCGATATCAAGCAAAACCAGATTAGCTGTATCATTTTCGGACGAGATACCCAGATAAAAGAGGGTACGAAAGTAACAAGAACGAAGCGGAGAGCAGGAGTACCAGCTGGTGAAGCTTTTCTTGGAAGAATCGTAGATGCTTTGGGAGCACCCATTGATGGAAAGGGTGAAATAAAGTCAGAGGATTTCCGACCAATTGAAAATGAAGCACCTGGAATAGTAGATAGACAAAGTGTCAATCAGCCAATGGCAACAGGTATATTGGCAATTGACTCAATGTTCCCTATTGGCAGGGGACAGAGAGAGCTTTTAATCGGTGACCGTCAGACTGGTAAAACAGCCATTGCCATAGATACAATCCTAAATCAAAAAGGTAAAGATGTAATCTGCATTTACGTGGCAATTGGGCAAAAGGCATCAACAGTAGCAAAGCTGGTCAATACTTTAAAAAAACATGATGCCATGGATTACACCATTGTGATGTCTGCTACTGCCAGTGATTCTGCATCCTTACAATATATTGCACCTTATGCGGGAACTGCGTTAGCAGAATATTTTATGTACAAAGGAAAAGATGTTCTCATTGTATATGATGATTTAAGTAAACATGCGGTGGCTTACCGAGCAATCTCCTTATTATTAGAGCGCTCTCCAGGTCGTGAAGCCTATCCAGGAGATGTATTTTATCTCCATTCAAGACTTTTGGAACGTTCCAGTAAGCTAAAAGAGGATCTTGGTGGAGGTTCTATTACAGCACTTCCAATTGTAGAAACTCAAGCAGGAGATGTATCTGCTTATATTCCAACCAATGTAATCTCGATTACCGACGGACAGATCTTTTTGGAATCCGATTTGTTCTTTGCAGGAATGCGGCCTGCTGTTAATGTCGGTTTATCGGTATCCCGTGTCGGTGGTGCAGCCCAGACCAAGGCAATGAAGAAAGCATCTGGAACCATTCGTATTGATTTAGCCCAGTTTCGAGAAATGGAAGTATTCACTCAATTCAGTTCCGATTTGGATGCAAGCACGAAAAATCAGCTGTTATACGGACATATTTTGATGGAATTATTAAAACAGCCACTTTACCATCCAATGAGTCTGGCGAGACAGGTTATTACCTTATGTGCAGCAAACCATGATGTATTTCTTTCTGTACCAGTAAAAGAGGTGAAGCAGTTTCAGAGTGACATGTTAGATTTCTTCGATCGTGAACATTTTGAAATTGTCAATGAAATCAATGAAAAGAAAGAGCTTTCCGATGAACTGGCACAAGCTATCGTGGATGCTGCCAACGAATTTAAAGGTAGGGGTTAAGCCATGGCAAATACGAAGGAAATTCAAAAAAGAATGAAGAGTATTCAGGATACGATGAAGATTACCAGTGCAATGTATATGATTTCTTCTTCCAAACTTCGTACGGCTAAAAAGAAGTTAGAAGAAGCAGAACCTTATTTCTTTGCGTTACAGTCTGTAATTGCACGTCTACTCCGTCATATCCCAGAGGTACACAACATTTTCTTTGATCAGCATAATGAGATCCCAGATGAAGAAAAGCGTAGAGGATTTATCGTAATCACAGCAGATAAAGGTCTTGCAGGAGCATACAATCATAACGCAATCAAAGAGACCCAAGAACTTCTAAAAATGGGAACCCACAACAAACTGTTTGCCGTTGGAGAAGCTGGCCGGCAGTTTTTTATGAAAGAAAATCTGGAAGTGGACAAGCATTTTATGTATACGGTTCAGAAACCAACCCTGCATCGAGCTCGAGTCATCGAAGACTATGTGCTGGATTTATATCAAAGTAACCAGTTAGACGAAGTTTATATTGTGTATACCAAGATGGAAAACGCATTTTCCATGATTACAGAAACAAAACGACTTCTGCCCATGAACATGAAGGATTTTTCCCAAAGACAGATTCCAGCAGATACTTACCAGGAGGAAATAAAGTTTGCGGCACCTGTGGATTACATTATGGACAGAGTCATTACCAACTATGTAAATGGTTTCATTTATGGTGCGCTGGTTGAGTCTTATTGTTCAGAGCAGAATTCTAGAATGATGGCAATGGAGTCTGCTACAAAGAGTGCAAAAGATATGCTGTTTTCTTTAAAAAAGGAATACAATCAGGTGAGACAGGCTGCGATTACCCAGGAAATTACAGAAGTAATCGGTGGGGCGAAAGCACAAAAACGAAAGCAGAAAAAATAAATCAAAAGCGAAAGGAGGAAAGCCTCGAACTCAGAGGAAGCCAATGGAAAAAGGAAAGATTATAGCAGTTATGGGACCTGTCATAGATGTGGAGTTTCCAGATAAGGATATTCCATACATCAGAGATGCCCTGATTGTTGACAACAATGGAAAAGAAGATGTGATGGAAGTTGCCCAGCACATTGGAAATAATACAGTTCGCTGTATTATGATGGCGGCCAGTGAAGGCCTTTGCAAAGATATGGAGGTTAGGTCAACTGACAGTGGAATAAAAGTTCCTGTGGGAGAAAAAACACTAGGACGCCTTTTTAATGTATTGGGCCAGACCATTGACGGTGGTCCAAAAATTACAGATGCAGAGAAATGGGTGATTCATAGAGAACCACCATCATTCGAAGAACAAAGTCCTGTTGTTGAAATTCTGGAAACAGGCATTAAAGTTATCGACTTATTAGCCCCTTACGCAAAAGGCGGAAAAATTGGACTTTTTGGTGGAGCTGGAGTAGGTAAGACTGTTCTGATTCAGGAATTGATTCGAAACATAGCTACGGAGCAAGGTGGTTATTCTATTTTTACCGGAGTAGGTGAGCGTTCCAGAGAAGGAAATGACCTGTGGTCGGAGATGAAAGAAAGTGGAGTCCTTAAAAAGACAGCGTTGGTATTTGGTCAGATGAACGAATCTCCTGGTGCCAGAATGCGGGTGGCGGAAACAGGACTTACTATGGCAGAATATTTTCGTGATGTAAAACATCAAAATGTTCTTTTGTTCGTGGATAATATTTTCCGATATGTACAAGCTGGTTCTGAAGTGTCTGCCCTATTAGGACGAATGCCATCTGCCGTTGGGTATCAGCCTACTTTGGCAACAGAGGTCGGTGAACTGCAAGAACGTATTGCTTCTACAAAAAATGGTTCGGTAACTTCTGTACAAGCAGTATATGTGCCAGCCGATGACTTAACAGATCCAGCCCCAGCTACTACGTTTGCACATTTGGACGCCACAACCGTTTTGTCAAGAAAAATAGTAGAACAAGGTATTTACCCAGCAGTTGATCCGCTGGAGTCCAATTCACGTATTTTGGAAGCAGATGTGGTCGGCGAAGAACATTATAAAACTGCTAGAAAGGTGCAGGAAATTCTTCAAAGTTATGCAGAATTACAAGATATCATTGCAATTCTGGGTATGGAAGAGCTGTCAGATGAGGATAAAATAACCGTTTCTCGTGCCAGAAGAATACAGCGTTTCTTATCACAGCCATTCCATGTTGCGGAGAACTTTACATCAGTTCCAGGAAAATACGTACCATTAAAAGAAACAATTCGTGGATTTAAGGCCATAATTGAAGGTGAAATGGACGAATATCCGGAAGCAGCATTTTTCAATGTAGGAACAATAGATGAAGTGATCGAGAAAGCAAAACAGATGAGTGAAACAGCAAAGTAGGAGGGGCGAGATGGACCCAATTTTTTTAAAAGTCATTACATTTGAACGAGAATTCTATTTTGATAAATGCACGCAAGTGGTGTTCTGCATGGAAGATGGAGAAGTTGCCATCCAGGCACATCATGAAAATATGCTGTTTGCCGTTGATCCAGGTGAAATTCGTGTTACCAAGTACGATGGCACTGTGGAGAAAGGTGTGTTAGGGATGGGGTTTGCTTTGGTAATGAATAATCGTGTCACAATCATGGCGGATACGGCAGAACACCCAGACGAAATTGATATGGTACGTGCAGAACGAGCGAAACTTAGGGCACAGGAACAGCTTCGTCAGAAGCAGAGTGTAGCAGAGTATTATCATACGAAGGCATCCATGGCAAAAGCAATCTCACGTATGAAGGTTAGAAGAAAATACAAGATATAGGAAATAGAGTGTAACGGAATTTCCTATCAATTAAAAAGCTCTGCTAGTAAGTGGAGCTTTTTTGTGTTATACTATTTTGGATTTATTCAAATGAAAAAAATGAAAGAAAAACACATAACCAGAATGGAGGTTGCTTATGCTTACATACCCAATGGAAGAAGCAAAATCAGAGAGCATGTATGAATACCTATATCGCAAAATTAAACAGGACATTCTAGAACATACGTTAAAACCAGGAGAAAAACTGCCATCTAAGCGTAATTTTGCTAAGAATCTAAAAGTAAGTGTGATTACCATTGAAAATGCTTATGCGCAGCTTTTGGTAGAGGGATATATCTATTCAATTGAAAAAAAGGGTTACTTCGTAGCAGACATTCAAGAACAGGTGGTACCTGCAAAAAAGACAGTAACAAAGCCTAAGTTAAAAAAGGAAAAAGAAAAACCATTATTCGCTGATTTTACCTCCAACCGAATTAGCCGTGAACAGTTTCCATTTTCCATCTGGACAAAACTGCAAAGAGAAGTAATCTCTTCTATCTCAAGTGAGCATATGCTAACTGCACCGCCAGTAGGAGGAGTCTGGGAGCTTAGAAGTGCAATTGCAGATCATTTATATCAGTTTCGTGGAATGAGTGTAGAGTCAGAACAGATTATTATTGGTGCAGGGACGGAATATTTATATCATTTACTAATTCAGCTTTTAGGAAGAGAGCCGATTTATGCGGTAGAGGACCCGGGGTATACGAAGATTACCAAAGTATATGAAAGCAACGGTGTTACTTGTGCACATATTCCCGTTGAGCAGGTAGGTGTGAAATTGCACGAGTTAGAAGCCAGTGGAGCGGATATTCTTCATATTTCGCCATCTCATCATTTCCCAACAGGAATAGTTATGCCAATTAGCAGACGTTATGAGTTATTAAGCTGGGCATCCAAGAAAGAATCTCGTTACATCATAGAGGATGAGTACGACTGTGAGTTTCGTTTAAATACGAAACCGATTCCTACACTGCAAAGTATCGATGTGATGGAAAAAGTAATTTATATGAATACATTTTCGAAAAGTCTAGCACCATCGTTTCGTATTAGTTATATGGTACTTCCTAAGCATTTAATGGAAAAGTATGAGACGGAACTTGGATTTTATTCGTGTACTGTTTCTGCATTTGAGCAGTATACCCTAGCAGAATTTATAGGAAGGGGATATTTTGAAAAGCATATTAACAGAATGCGGAATTATTATCGTGGAAAGCGTGATCAGATGCTGAAAGCATTTCAAAATAGTAAACTTGCTTCTAGGATTGCAATCCGCGAGGAAGATGCAGGTTTACATTTCCTTCTGTCGGTAAAGACAGAACTGAAAGATGAGGAGGTAGAGAAAAAAGCCAGAGAAAAGGGGATTGGAATATCGAGTCTATCTCGCTACTATTATGAGTCAGCTAGTGCAGCAGAGCATGTTTTTGTGATTAATTATTCTGGTATTGAAGAAGAAAAAATGGAAGAAGCTGTCTCAAGGATGGTTGAAGTGTTTGAAGGATAATATATAAGAATACAGTCAAAAAAACGACAGAATATATTATTATATATAATATTTCGCAATTGGTGATTTTCGTTTTTGTTATTATTATTAGTATTCATAGAGAAGTCTTTCTTTCTTGGCTATGTTTTTCTTGGTTGTTAAACATTGTGCCATGGCTGATGGAACTTCTCTATTTTTATTTACACAACTTATTATACACTATCCTGATTCCTACAGGAATGCTGATAGTAATTGAATAAAGAATAATAAAAAATGAACTGTGTATTCTAATGTTTAAGATGGTTTTTCTATCCTGCATAACAAGAGTGGAACAATCTGCCACTTTACACTATAAAAAATTATAGATAAAATAATCTAACTTGTCTGACTCTCTATTATGATCCAGGTTATGTCAGATTATGGGTATCTAAGAAAGAGGTATGACATGGAAATGCAGTTTCTCGAAGTCCGTTCACCTGTAGATGGAGCGTTACTTGGCAAGGTTCCAGCATTGACAAAAGAAGAAGTTGATATAAGGATGCAAAAGGCCAAACGTGCTTTCATAAAGTGGAGTCATACCTCTTTGTACGAACGGCTGAGCATACTTTATCAAACAGCAGAATTGTTAGAGCAGAATCGAGTAGAATTAGCAGAACTGTTGTTACACGAAGTAGGGAAGTCTAAAAAAAGCGCAGAATCAGAAGTGATTCGAACGGCGGCTTTGATTCGGCATACAGCGGATACTGCAAAAATAATCTACAAAGCTCCTATGAACGGAGACAATTTAGGTGGTTATAAAAAAGGAAAAGTTGCTTTGATGGAGCGGCTTCCTTTAGGATTAGTACTGGCAATTTCACCATTTCATTATCCTGTAAACCTTGTAGCTTCCAAGATTGCTCCTGCTTTGGCAATGGGAAATACGGTTGTGCTGAAACCAGCTTCCATAGGATGTTTGTCAGGACTATACCTTGTTAAGATGTTTCAAAAAGCAGGGGTTCCAGAGGAAGTTTTACAAACTGTAACTGGAAAAGGCAATGAAGCTGGAGATTATGCAGTTACGCATCCTTTGGTTGATTTCATTCATTTTACGGGAAGTACTTGTGTTGGACAGGCAATTGCCAAAAAGGTTTCTTTGGTCCCTGCAATTATGGAGTTAAGTGGAAAATCTGCAACTATAATATTCGAAGATGCAGACTTAGATGTGGCAGCAAAATATATTGTGGGAGAAGCATTTTCATACTCGGGTCAGCATTGCTCAGCTGCTAAGTGTATATTGGTAATGGAATTGGTGCATGATAAACTGATATCCAAAATTGCTGAATATATGAAATTGCTTGTAATAGGTAATCCGTTAGAAGTAAATGCAGATGTGGTTCCGCTAATAAATAAGAAATCAGCAGATTTTGCATGGGCAATGATACAAGATTCACTCCAAAAAGGTGCAAAACTGATAACAGGAGGAGAGCGTCAAGGCAATTTGATTCAGCCAACACTCATTGATCAGGTAACGGCAGATATGAGTTTAGTTTGCATAGAAGTATTTGGGCCAGTGCTTCCTATTATTACGGTTCATAGTAAAGAAGAAGCAGTATCCATCATAAATGGATGGAAAGATGGATTTCAAGCTGCTCTTTTTACCAGTGACATTAATCGCGCAATTCTCATGGCTGAGGAGTTAGAAGTGGGAGCTGTAGGAATTAATGGGAAGACAGAAAGAGGGTCAGAATATTTACCATTTTTAGGAATGAAGAGTTCCGGTATTAGCGTTGGGAAAATGAGATATTCATTAGAAGCTATGTCAAAAGTGAAATCGACAGTCGTGAACTTAACGATAGAATAGAACTATAGGGAGGTACCAGATGACAACATGGAAGGGCTTTAAAGAATTATTGGTAGTAGATAAGGTACAGGAGGATGATGTTACCACATCGTTATATTTAAAAAATGTAGATGGCAGTTCACTTCCAGACTATTTGCCGGGGCAGTTTATAACGGTAAAAGTAAAAATAAATGATAACGAAACAAGTAAGCCAAGAGCGTATTCCTTATCATCCAAATACAAAGGGGACTATTACCGAATCAGTATAAAGAGAGAAGAATATGGTGCTGTCAGTCCCCTCCTTTGTGATAAGGTGGAAAAGGGTGACTTGCTTTTATCCACTGCACCAGCAGGAAAATTTGTTCTTCAGGAGAATGAAAGAGCGGCTGTATTCATAGGTGGCGGAATTGGAGTGACTCCAATGCTTGCGATGGCAGAAGCATTGGAAGGAACAGATAGAAAAGCGCATTTGCTCTATAGTACAAGAAATAGCAGCTTTCATTCCTTCCAAGAGGAGATAAAAGCCATATCCGACCATTATCATAATGTAGAAACAAAGATTTTCTACACGAGACCTCTTGAAGGAGAAGTAGCGGGAAAAGATTATGACGTGTGTGGAAGAATCAGCAAAGAATGGATGGAGGGAAATTTGCCATTAGATGCAGATTTTTATTTTTGCGGACCAGTACCGTTCATGAAAACCATGTACCATAATCTTGTTTCTCTTGGTGTGTCAGAGGAACATATTTATTATGAATTTTTTGAACCAGGCATCGACATCACGAAATTAGATGATTAGATAGATGAAGATTTATGTAGATTCAAATGTCTACATAAATCTTTTTTTGTCGTATTCCTTGCATTTCGATTCTAATGTGACTATACTAATTAAAGAATGTACAAAACGGAGGAAGTCTTATGTTAGAGTTAAAGAATATCTGTTTCGAAGTCGAAGAAAACAGTAAGAAAAAGATGATATTGAAAGACATAAACTTAAAGATAAACGACCGGTTTGTTGCGATTACCGGGCCAAATGGAGGTGGAAAATCTACACTTGCCAAGATAATTGCAGGAATTCTGGTGCCTACCAGTGGGCAGATTATATGGGACGGCACAGATATTACCAATATGAGCATAACAGAACGTTCTAAGTTAGGCGTAAGCTTTGCTTTTCAGCAGCCAGTTCGCTTTAAGGGGATTACAGTCCATGACTTGATTTCAATTGCAGCAGGTGGAAGCATAAGTAGAGAGGAAGCTTGTAGATATTTATCTGAAGTAGGACTCTGTGCAAATGAGTACATAAAAAGAGAAGTGAATGGAAGTTTATCTGGTGGTGAATTAAAGAGAATTGAGATTGCTACTATTTTGGCTAGAAGCACGAAACTGTCTATATTTGATGAACCTGAAGCTGGAATAGACCTTTGGAGTTTTAATAATTTAATAGAAGTATTTGAAAAGTTATATCAGAAAATACAAGGTTCTATTCTGATTATTTCCCATCAGGAAAGAATCTTGAATATTGCAGATAAGATTATAGTATTAGCAGATGGTGAAGTATCAAAAGCTGGCAGTCGTGACGAGATTCTGCCTGAAATGCTAGTTGGCATGAATCCGAAACCATGTTGTGGCCAACAGAAAGGAGCTTGCTAAGATGGACAGTATTCAGAAAGATCTATTAGAAAAGGTAGCGGGGCTCCATGAGATTCCAAGAGGTGCTTACAATATTCGTGCTAACGGAAAAGGAATTGCAAGAAGCTCAACCGCTAATATTGATATTATTCCGAAAGAGGATCAGCCAGGTATTGATATCCGTATTAAAGCCAATACAAAAAATGAAGCGGTACATATCCCTGTGTTATTGACAGAAAGTGGAATTAATGATGCAGTCTACAATGATTTCTTTGTTGGAGAAAATGCCGATGTTACAATTATTGCAGGCTGTGGCATTCACAATGGAGGAGATGCAAAATCACAACATGATGGTGTGCATCGTTTCTTTGTAGGCAAGAATGCAAGAGTACGCTATGTGGAAAAACATTATGGAAACGGAGATGGCAAAGGTGGGCGTATTATGAACCCAACCACTATTGTCAATATAGATGAGGGCGGCTATGTAGAAATGGAACTTGCCCAGATTAAAGGAATTGATTCTACTCATCGTGATACAGAAGGTACTTTGCAAAAAGGCGCAACATTGATTGTGAAGGAAAAACTGATGACACATGGAACACAGTATGCAAAAACCAATTTCCTTGTGAATTTAGACGGAGAAGATTCTAGTGCCAATGTGGTATCTCGTTCCGTTGCAAGGGATGATTCTAAGCAGCTCTTTGTTTCAAAAATTGTTGGAAATAATAAGTGTGCTGGTCATACAGAATGTGATGCCATTATTATGGATCGTGCAAGTGTTACAGCAGAGCCACAGTTAACAGCCAATAGTGTAGAGGCAAGCTTGATTCATGAAGCAGCCATTGGTAAAATTGCTGGAGAACAGCTGATGAAATTAATGACACTTGGCTTAACAGAAGAAGAAGCTGAAGCTAAGATTGTAGAAGGATTTTTAAAATAATTCAAAAAAGAAGGAGAATCAAAAGTTTTCTAGACTTATGGCTCTCCTTCTTTTGTATTTCAGATTAGTAGTCCTTCATTACTCTAATAACGCATAAGAGTAAATACCATTTCTACTCCACTTCCAAATGTCCAGAAAAATACATAGTCCCCTCTTTTAATTTTCTTTTCCTGAATGGCATCGTACAGTGCAATAAAAGTACAGGTAACGCCAGTGTATCCATATTTGTCTCCGTTATAGATTACTTTGTCCATTGAAATTTCAAGTTTCTTTGCCAGTTTATTAAGAAGTGATTTGGAATATTGTGAAAAACAGAATAAGGAAATGTCATCTACAGTCAGATTGTTTCGAGCTAATACTTCTTGAATATGAGTGCTTATTACTTCAGTTTGAATTGGAGCCTTGCCAAGAATGATTTTCTGGTCTTCTATGGGTGCTTCATGTATATGGGACAATCCACAACATGGACCGCAAGCAACAGAAAGCGGGTGAGTGTAATTACATAAAAATTTATGATCTAGTATAGAAGAGTCGGTGTCTGTTTTTTCCAAAATAATTGCACAGGCAGAATCACCTAGTATAGATTTGGATATGTACTGGTCATTTCGCATATGAATGGAAGGAGAATCCGAACCAATCAGCATAACATAATGTAGGGAATCTGAACTTTGCATCTGAGCAGCAATCTGGTTCATTGAGAACAGCATGCCAGAACAGTTTGCATTGATATCATAACAGAAGGCTTCTTCCTTTCCCTCGACCATTGTGTGAATTAATCTGGCTGTTGCGGGTAAAATGTATTCAGGTGATAAAGTGGCCAGTGCAATTTGATCTAAATCTTTTCCTGTTAATCCTGTAGAATCAAGCACTTTTTTGGCAGCCTTTACAGCCATAGTTAATGTGTTTTCGTCCTTGCTTTTAATATGATGTACGATATTCTTTCCAAGTGAATCTTTTAATTCCAGTTCGATGTCAATACCTTGCTCTTTGTATTTTGTGATAATGTCATCTACATAGTCAAAATCCTCAGGATAATATATTTCTATACCCTTAATTCGGATATTTGACAAATACCCTTGCTTCATAAAAGTCCTCCTCTTTTATTTTTTTGAGCATCGACATAAAATTTGCAAGATATCTATAATATAACACAAAATACAATAATTCGCAACAAAACGACTAGACTATAATAGAGTTAATTACTACACTACGGAAAGTTTAGGAGATTAATAACAGAATGAAATAGAAAACAATCAAGACAGAAAACAAGAATAGGTTTTCTATCTTGATTCAAAGAGAGCTCTTTTAC
>ERZ808278.350-NODE-350-length-33283-cov-234.311244_pt1 | contig 33283 bp, 59 predicted proteins | sample MGYA00521239_ERZ808278 | MGnify/ENA primary metagenome ERZ808278 (study PRJEB31516, sample SAMN03275600) | gut metagenome | biome: mammalia-associated habitat; material: feces | host: Papio cynocephalus | place: Kenya | collected 2012-07-17 ... | reverse complement strand
CAGAAGTAGGCGATGCTGTAGGAGGTGGAAAAACATCTAATAGTGGCTCGTCTGGTGGTGGTTCTGTTAGTGGTGGAACTTCCAATAGCACTAAAAAGACTGGTAAGAAAATAACTAATAAGACTACTACTAAGGTTGATAATAAGCCTACTTACAAAGAAGGTTCTTTAGGTAAGTTGGAAGCAGAAATATCCAAGAAGTAGGCAGAACTCAAATTAGCTATTTCTGATGAAGACAGATAGAAGATACAGAAAGAAATCAATGATTTAACTAAACAGAAAGAAGCTATTGAGTTATCTTTAAAAGTGCATCCAGAAGAAGGCAGTTTATAGGCTATTGAGGATGAAATAACTAAAAGGCAGAAAGAACTAAAGTTAGCTATCAGTGATACATCTAGGGATAAGATTCAAAAGGAAATAGATGAACTTACTGGATAGAAGAAAGCTATAGAGTTGAAGTTAAAGCCAGCCATTGATGATAAGTCTATGGAAGGTTTGACTGACAAAATAACGGAACATAATAAAGAGAAAAAGAACACTGTTAAAGGTGATAAGGTTGAAAGAGCTGAAACAAATGCAGATAACCTAAAGGCTGAATTAAAGTACAATGAAGATATAGTTAAGAGCTATAAGGAACAGTACAAAGCTATTTAGGAGAGACAGAAAGCTGGTATTACCATAACTACTAATGAATCCAAGTTAGCAGATATTTATGAGGATGCTAAGAAGAAAGTGGATGAACTTTCTAAATCTTACGATAAGGCTTCTAAGAGTGCAGAGGAATTAAAGGCAAATTCTACCTTTAATAAGAAAATGTATTCTGGCATCAAAGGAACTATTAAGACTATTGGTAGCCTTAATGATTCTGTATCTGGTGTTACTGGCACTTGGTAGAACTTAGCTGAAAATTGGGGTGATATGAGCACCTTTAAAAAGGTTACATCATCCATCAGTGCAGTAATCAGTACCATATCAGAAGCTATGAATGCCTATGAATCCATATCTGATGTTATCTAGTTATTTGGTGAAATAAGTGAAGCTGCTGCTGCAAAGAAAGTGGCTGCTGATGCTACTGAAATGGCATCTGACAGTACAAAGACAGCTTTAGATACTGCTAATACTTAGGTGTAGATAGCCAATAACCAATAGGAGCAAATGAGCGATTTAGCTAGTGTAGGAACTAAGGAAGCCAGTGCTATAGCTTCTGCTACAGCTTCTGGTGCATCCCTTCCATTTCCAGCTAACTTAGCTGCTATAGCTGCTGGTATCGCTGCTGTTGTAGCTGCATTTGCAATGATAAGTAGTTTTGCTGATGGTGGTATTATTGGAGGTAACACCACTATAGGGGATATGAATCTAGCTAGAGTGAATAAGGGTGAAATGATACTTAATGGCACTTAGCAAAAAAGACTGTTTTCTATATTGGATGGTACTGCATCATCCAATAGCAACAATATCACCAGTGGAAATGTGAAGTTTGAGATTAAAGGCTCTACATTAGTTGGAGTGCTTAAAAACCATAATAGTAAAATGAGCAAAATAGGATGAAGTATGAAGGAAGATTTAGAACATTGAAAGATGATATGATTCAAGTTATCATTATAACTAACAATAGTACTACAGAAGAAAAGGAACTAACTTTTTCCAATGAATCGCCAGTGATGATTTCTCAAAGTTCAGATGGCATCTTTTCACCTATAAAGTCTAGGAGTTGTACCATAAAGGTAGTAACTAAGGAAGTGTACTTTGATGTTTATAGTGGTTCTTCACACGGTACATCTGTAGCAGTGAATAATCTAACAAATAATGAATGTTTGTTCTTTGGCTATGTTACACCGTGTGAGTATAACTAGCCATACCTATATAATAATGAAATCGAGATTGAAGCGGTGGATGCGATTTCCACCCTTCAAGATTTCAAATACACTTATGCAAATGGCAGTGAATCATCTGTAGCCATTATTTAGATAGTCAAGAAACTAGTAGCTACTGCTGGATATACTGGTAGTATTTATATGTAGTTTGATGCTAATAAGATGAATGCTGCAAAGGATTTCACGCCTACTTAGTTTGAGTACATTAATGATGCTATATTCTTTGAAGATAGTGGTGAAGCCAGTGATTGTTTTGCAGTGCTGGAAGAAATCTGTAATTTCTATGGAATAAGCTGCATCCCTTATGGAAATGATGTTTTCTTTGTGGACTATGAAGTAATAGCTAATACAGATGATACAGAACTATCTTATACAGATTTGAAATCAATGGCTTCTAACAGCTTTGAAATCAATGAATCAATAGTTAAGAATGACTATGCTGGAGAGGACTAGAATCTGGAAATGGATGAAGTATATAATAAGATTTCAGTGAAGGCAGATGTAGCTGAGGTGGAAGAAGATGATTTAGGTGTTAATCCAGAAGATGAAGCTAACAGAAGTACCTACTATGAATTGTTTAGATAGGGAGCATAGATAGCAAAACAAAATAAGATGTGGATTGTTGCCACTAGATACTTTCAATTTGACAATGATACTACTAATTGGAAAACCCCAATAAACTGTAATATCAATAGTGGGGATTTAACATCTTAGTTTAACAAAACATTTGATACTATTGATGATGCCAGGGATAGTTTCCCTTATAACAGTGGTAGTATATTTAATGCTATTGTTGGTTAGTGCTGTTTACCTTCTTAGCAATTTGGATATGAAGCTAGTAAGGAAATGCCATACAGTACTAGCTGGAGTAATTATCTATCATTCTTCACTTAGGGCTACTGGATATATAAATATTACAAAGATAAAGATAGGGCTACTTTATTTACAGATATGCAACAATATTGGGAGAATGATTTCTATAACGTTGAATTTGGAGGATCAAAGCCAGTATTGATATATAATTCACCTTATAAAGTAAATTATAGCCCAGCAGAATATAGTAGAACTAGCTATTTATGTTTCACTGGTAATCTGTTTTATCAAAGACAATGCAGCTATGATAAGGTAAATTATAATAATATCTGGTAGGTTTATGAAGAAAGTAATGACTGTGAGGGCTATAATTTTCCTATAACAGAAATTGGTTGTAATAGTACTGATAACGCTTATTCTAGAAACAAATCAGATGCAAATTATAACAAAGGCTGGAATCTGTTGAAGTTGAAACTAAATATAGGAAACAAATACTGGAATGGTTCTGAATGGACTACAAAAGAAACCACATTCTTCATTCCTTATCATAAGGAGAATGTGGTTACTGATGATGAATGCTTAGTTTGGACTGGATGGAATAAGCCAGTAACTAACCATAACTATACATATAAGGTTAATAAGGATGCTTTTGTTATCCCTATTAAAAAGGAAGATTATTTATATGGTAAGTTGAATCTGTAGGTATATATGCCTAAAATTCCTTGGGATAACTAGATATATAAGGATGGCAATAATCTTAAAGTTAATTACAATAAGATACCACCAGTAATCTTTATGAAGGATTTCGATTTAACCTTATGTACCCCTAGTTTATATGAATAGTGGTACACTGTTTTTGATGATGATGATTCTGATGATGATATTATCTATTCAAATAACATAGATGGTAATAATGTTACCGATATGGATGATTTGGAGATAAAGATTAATACCTACAATTCATAGAAACCAATAACTAAATCATATATACTAGAGCCTTAGATAAATGATGGCAGTGTTGTAGAAGGAATAGCAAAGTATCATACAGAAGGATTCTATAACAGCATAACTAAACAGCACCAAAGATAGGAAAAGAATCTGGTATCAAAGTACTACAATCATTACAGCACACCAAAGAAAATTTATAATTGTGTTGTTCACGGTTACAAAGCACCTTATAAGTGCATACAATGTACTGCTATTGATGGCAAGTATATAGTAGATGAGCAAAGCTATGATTTGAAGGCTGATGTAAACGAATTAAAGTTAGTTGAGGTATGACGGATTTAGAGCTGGATTCCCTAGATTAGAAAGTAATAGATTTAGGGCTAAAGGTAGAAATGGAAGGTATTAAGACAAAGATACACTATAACCAATGTGAAAGGAAAATAGTAGAACTTACTAATACCTTAAATAGTATCTAGGATGATTCCTAGGAAGAAATAGATTTGCTTACTTAGGAAAACACAAACCATTCAAGCTAGATTAAGGCTATGGAAGATGCAGCCTATGATACTTAGATAGATGAATTGTCTGGCAAAGTAGATGCTGCAAAGGAATAGTTAAATGCTATGGATGCAGAACACCACTAGCTGATGGAAGAACTATCTAATAAGGTATCAGTGCAAACAGATAAGATAGAAGAAACCAAAGCTATGTTAGATGGCATCATTAGGCACTAGGTAATCAGTGAGGAAGATTATAGGGCACTTGGTACACCAGATGATGATGTGTTATATTTTACTTATGAAGAATGACTGCAACAATAGAGAACATTAATAAACAAATCTATGCCATCCAGAATAATATAGCTGCATAGAACACTTAGCTAAATAATCATCTAGCAGATATGGATGGCAATATAAATACTATAAATACAAAGATTAAGATGCTGAATAATGAAGATGATAAGATACATTAGGAGATTCACGATTTAGCTTCTGATGTGGAATCCAATGATACCAGATTAAAAAGGATAGAGGTGAAAAACATCTAGGGCTAGATAGATGATGTTAGGGATTCCATTGATGTTGATGTGTAGCAACAAATAGCAGAAATGGATTTGGAACACCATAATGAACTTCACTTATTAGCCAATAACATAGATGCACATTCTAACAGATTAAACAAACTGGAGCTAAAGGGGGCTTCCATACCAGAGCACGTTTTCGTATCAGAAGCAGACTATGAGAAGATAACCCCAAAGGCAGATAAGTTTTACTTTACTTATGAGGATGAATAACTATGGCATTATTTATTAATGGTGGCAAGAATGTAGTTTAGGTTACAGCCTACAATAAGGTAGTAACAGCTATCTATAAAGGTGCTGTGAAAGTTTGGGAAGCTGTAAGAAGCTGCTTTGGCGGTGGGTGCTGGAATCCTAGTAAACCTTGGCTTCTTACAGAAGGATGGAGAGAGAATAAAAAGTACTAACTAATTATATAAAGAAATGGCAAAAGTAAAAAACGAACAAATCCCAGATTTAAATGTATCTTGGGAAAACTATTCAGGAGCATCAGTTGAATCCTTTATTAAATAGGAATTAAAGAAAAGCTGTGGCTACCTATATAGAAGCCAGTCTAGAGAAGGTGATTATTACTATCTGTATGGATTTCAAAGCATAGATGATTTCTATGATTGGCAAGCTGGAGAAGATGTAACACCATTATTTAAGGTTTAGTTACCTAATATGGAGAATGATATATTTGCTGTTAATCTTAGTACAAATTCAAATACTAAGAAACTGGTGAATCTTGGTGATGGTGTAAAGGTTCAGATTAGATATACTTCCACCTCTACAAACCCTAATACAGAGATAACCAGTGATACCTTTAATGACGGTACTTTGATTATCACTAGATCGTCAAATGGTTCAGCTTTCACAGAAGTAGGAAGAATCACCATACAGCCACAAAGCTATAACAGCAGTACCTTCCAGACTATAGATATAACTAAATATCTGGCAGATGGAGATAATAAGATAAGAATGAGAGTGGAAGATAACGTAAACGGTTCAGCTTCTAATGTTATCACCTTCCAGTCTATTGTTAATACTAGATTGATTGTTAGAAATGCTACAGACAACACAAAGCCTTTAACTAGTCTGAATCTTAGCTATTACATAGAAGGGCAGATAGAGAAAACTTTGCACATTAAGGTAACAGATACTTCTGCTAATACAGAAACCTTTGATGTAGCTATAGGTGATAGTACCTACATAGAAGTACCTTATAATTTCCTAGTTGAGAGATAGTTTGCTACTGGTATTATCAATGTGGAAGCGTGGCTAACAGTGGATGAAACTACTTTGGAATCTAACCACATTACTAATCAGTTCTTCTTTATAGCAGATGATTGTACTGATAGTATTATTATTCTTAATGATACAGTAAAGACTATAACTAACTATACAAACACTAAATTCTTTGACTTCACCTTATTTAATAAAACATCTGATGTAACTATTGTTTTAAGTGATGGTGAAAATGAGTATATGAACTATACTTATAAGAACTGTGAAGTAGGTAAAAGTTATTCCTTCTACAATATGCTGGAGATTGAAAGCAATGTGGATTTAATTAATGCAGTCTTACGTGTCAGTACAAAAGATATGGTATCTGAATATCCGGTAGTTATAGATAATACTGTAAAGATGTCCCCAACAGAGGGAGCAGACTTAATAATTAATCCAAAGACTAGAAATAATTCTGAAACAAATCCAGATACTATATTTAACTAGGGAAAACAGATAACTTCCACTTTCACAAATTTCTCTTTTGATATTGATGGTTGGATGAATGATGCTGATGGCATAGGTGTACTAAGAATCCCTAGAGGTAGAAAGCTATCTATTGGCTATGACCCACTGGATAACCTAACTAATGGCACTACTATAGAGTTTGATTATAAAGTATTTAATGTTTATAATGAAGATGATGTAGTGTTTAGATTCTGTAGCTATAAGGATGGTACACCTCTAGGCTTTGAAATGAAGGCTACAGAAGCTGTATTTATGACTACAGAAAAGCAGACTAAGAGAGATTAGGATATAGTATTCTAGGATGAAGAAAGAACACATATAGCAATAAACATAGTGCCTAACCTTAGTGGTAGTGGCTTAAACTACATCAGAATCTTTATCAATGGTATAATGAACAGAGAAATCTTATATTCTGATTCTGATAGATTTAAGGATGATGCTTTAACTATGGAATTTGGTGCTGATGAATGTGATTTAGATATATATGGCATCAGAGTATATAAAAAGGGTTTAAGTGCTAATGATGTTAGATAGGACTATATGAGCAGCCTTCCAACTTTGGAATCTAAGCTAGCTTTTAAGGATGCCAATGATATAGTTAGTTCAAATGGCACTATTAGCTATGATAAGGCATCTGTGAAGTATAACACCTTAGTATGGACTGGTAGCCATCCAGAGTATAAAACTGGAAACCTTAAATATACTGGTAACTTGGCTATTAACATCATTGATTCACCAGAGCATAGCGGTACTATTAACAATATGAAGATTAAGGGTTAGGGTTCTTCATCCAAAGGCTACTGGAAATGGAATCACCAGTTTGATTTTAATGAAGATTCTGTATGGACTGATGGCAATGGTGAGGAAAGAGGTGCTTTCTACTAGTTGAATGATGATTCACCTAAAGCTAGAAAGTTAGTATCTAAACTTAATTGGGCATCATCTATGCAATCTCATAAAATGGGTGCTACTGCTTTATATACTGATTTGTGGAGAACTATAGTAGGTGGTAATAGCATAACTAAAACAGAAGGCTATGAGAATGTAAGAGTATCAGTAGAAGAAAAGCCATTTATGTACTTTATAAAGGAAACAGAAGATAGCACACCTATCTTTGCTGGTTTAGTTACCTTTGGAAGTGGTAAGGCAGATGTGGCTACATTCTAGGGAGATAAAGAAACCTTTAGTGGCTATCTGATGCTGGAAGGTTCTGATAATGGTATGCCTCTTACTTTGAGACAGATTCCTTGGCTGGATGATGAAGTTACCTATAATGAAGATGAAGAATATTATGAATATAATGGTGAAGGCTAGTTAGACTATGATTTAGGTAATAGAGATAATGTTATTTACTTTAAGGATGCTTTTAACTTTACCTATTTACATAGCACTAGATTAAAGCCATATACAGAAGAAAATGAGCTGTAGGATCAATCCTATCAATACTGGAACACTACTACTTATAATGTAGTTAGATACAATCCTATAACTAAAAATTGGGTTGATGCTGGTATAACTAAGGATGGTGATAACTATGCAGTATTAAATATTAAAACACAAACTGGAATAATGCCTAGTGGTGATAAGAATGCAGATAACGCTGCTTTCATTAACTGGAGAAAGACGGACTTTAAGGCTAGAGTATCAAATTACTATAATGTTAATGATGTGCTTTATACAATGGCATTCTTAAAGTTAATAGCTGCATCTGATAATAGATGTAAGAACACTTATGAGTATCTAGACCCTATTACTTATAAAATATGTATGCTGTAGGATGATGTTGATACCATTTTCCTTACTGATAATGTAGGTAGAAAGACAAAGCCATATTATGTAGAAGAGCACGATAAGAACGGTACTAATTACTACTGGAATGGTGAGGATAATGTATTCTATAATCTGATGGAAGAAGCATTTGATATAGAGTATAAAGCTATGATGAAAACTATTTTGGATAAGATGGCTTCTACTGAATTTGGTGGAAGTGCATAGAATTGTCTGGATAGATATTTCTTTAGCATCCAGAGATATTTTCCATCAGTGGCATTTAATGAGACTGCCAGACTTCTTTATGAAGAAGCATCTGTAGCCTAGGCAAATGGAACATATAAGAATGGTACACCAGCAATAACCTAGTCTTTGGGTGATTAGTTATAGGCTGAAAAACAATGGTGGAAACGTAGATTACCATACCTACAATCTTATGCTTTATCAAATCCATTTTATGTTAGAAGCTAGGATAGTTTAGGATTCAGAAGTACATTAACTACAGCATCAGCTAGACCATCATATACATTTAACCTAGTACCTTGGTAGTGGCTTTATCCTAAAATTGGTGTAGGCTAGTCTATGGGTGCTGATATTACCAGAGTAAGGGCAAAAGATACATATACAACCAGTACCATTAATACAGATGGTAATACTGATACCTTTATCTATGGTGCTAACTATTACACTAGCTTTGGTGAGTTTGCAGATAAGTCTATAGGTGAAACTTTTGAATTGTCTGGTAACAGATTACTTGAATTTAGTGCTGATAGCAGAAAGATAACTGGAGATATGCAGTTTAGACCTATAGCTATGAAGGTAACGTGTCCTAACCTTAGAATGCTAACTTTGTTTGGTGTTTCTACATTAGCTGGTAACTTGAATCTTAGTGGATGCAGTAAGTTGGAATCAGTGGATTTGAGAGGTACAAATCTTAATACAGTTGTTTTCCCTTCCACTTCAACACTTAAAGAAATCAGCATCCCTAATCTTTCTACTTTAACTATTTTGGGATGCAAAGGATTAAATGACTTCTACTTTGAAGATTTATCTAATATGGTAGCGGTAACTACTGATAATAGTGTAGTGTTGGATGGAATCTTAGATAATGCCACAAACTTAAAGGAAGTACATCTGGAAGGCATTGATTATAATGCTGGTGATAAGTCAGAACTGGTTTATAGCTTACTTCTAAAGGACAGCACTACAGCATCTGGTAAGATTAATCTGAATAAGTCTTTAACCATTGATGAAAAGAATGCTTTGATTCAGAAGTATGGAAACATAGACGATTAGTCAAATAGTCTGTATGTAAGCTATACCTTAGTTACCCAATCATCCATTTATATTACTGGTGATTACTCTATTACTTAGGGACAGACTAAAGAATATAAGGTTAGCTATGATGGTAATGACTTCATATCTGTAGAATGGACTATAACTAATGCAGAGTATAAGGTATCTGGTACGAAATGTACTATTACAGCACGATTAAATTCTACTGAAACTATAGGCGTTAAGTGCAAGCTAAACAGAATTGATAAGGATGCTTTGGTAGCTACTACATCTATTACAGTAAATAAGCTGATAAAGATTAATTCCATATCTGTAAGTTCCTATAATGTTTATTCTTTAGGTAATCACCAGCTATCAATTAGTTACAATCCATCTAACTATAGTGTTTCCATCTATGATATAAAAGCAAAGGTAGAAGCTAATGACTATATAACAGTAGAATCTGTAGATAAGAACTATGTTTATTTAAAGTGTTCTAAGCTGGTAACAAATAGAACAGCATCAGTAACATTAACAGTAGATGTAACTGATTAGTTTGGTAATATAATTACTGGAACTTCTACTGTAACTATAAATAATCCTATTACAGATTTTTATGTAGAAGGTAAGGATTTAGACACAAAGCCAAAGATAACAACTAAGACTTCTAAGAGTGAATCTAACACCATATCTATAACTGCTGGTGAAGGTACAGATGAATGGTATATATATAGCGTTTCATCATCTACTACAGATGTTACAGCATCTACTAGTGGTAGTACTTCTATAAACTTAGTATGTAATAAGGATGAAGAAGCAGAAGCTACAATATCAGTAAAGATTAAGTTTAGAAACAGAACTGGTGAGAAAAACTGTGCTTTTACTTGGAATGCCATTCTAGCCTTTGATAACCTTTGCTTTACTTCTACTGGTGATTCAACTATAAAACTAAAGCCTAATTTCACTAGTTCTACTACTTATGCAGCAGCAGATTTATTCGTTAGTAAGAATGGTGGAGAGTGGCAAAGTTGGGATTATTCAGAAATAAGTCTGGCAGATGGTGAAAAGCTAGAAATGTATGGTACGCAATTTTTCAATGGAGATAGTTACTAGTACACCTTTGAAATGACTGGAAACATCAAATTAAGTGGTGATATGGTAGCTTTGAATAATGGTTCTTCAAATGTTGCTAGATATTAGTATAAAAATTTATTTAGATATTGCTAGGGATTAGTGGATGCTTCTGGATTGACTTTTTCAAAGAAAACAAATATTAATAGCCATTATCAGATGTTTTATGATTGTACTTCACTAGTTAAAGCACCTAAAACATTACCAGCTAATTATGTATCTACTTCGGCTTACGAAAATATGTTTTATGGTTGTACGTCATTGGAAACAGCACCTGATATTTTAGCTAGTTCTATTGGTTATAGCGGATGCAATTATATGTTTAAAGATTGTACTTCCTTAGTAACAGCACCAGAACTTCCTGCAACAACTTTAAATAATTATAGTTATGGTAGTATGTTTTATGGTTGCACATCTTTAAAGAATGCTCCTTAGTTACCAGCTACAACACTGAAAGATATGTGTTATTTAAGTATGTTTTAGGGTTGTACTTCATTAACTAAAGCACCAGAACTTCCTGCTACAACACTGGTATATTATTGCTATTATTAGATGTTTTATGGTTGCACGTCATTGGAAACAGCACCAGATTTGCGAGCATTAACTTTAGCGACTAGTTGTTATAGCTATATGTTTTATGGTTGTAGCAAACTAAAGATGGTTAAGGCGTTATTTACAGATAAATCTGCCTCTAATTGTACAAATTATTGGTTATATGGAGTAGCTTCTACTGGTACGTTTATAAAGAATGCTTCTGCTATTTGGGATGATGTAGGTGTAAATGGAGTGCCAGAAGGATGGACTATATAGACAATAACTGTTTAATAATGCTAGTTTAAATAATAGAAAAAATGAGAGTATTAAATAATAGTAAAGTGATAGCTGATGTAGGCAAGTTCCTACAGTATTAGTCTTTGTGTGGTTTCTGCCTTCCTTATATTGAGGGGGCAGACTACATAGAGAAAACATTATCAGATGAAGTAGTAGTTAAAGATGGATATGCTTTAATAGGTGGTAGGTTCTGGTGGAGCTTGGCGGATACCAAAGGTAAGGTTATCAGAACTATGTTTAGCAATGATGAACAGATAGCCATCATCCTAAATAAAGATAATGATGAAGATGATAGGGCTATGTTTGATTTGATGCAAGGATGGAGATAGTTTATAAGTGATAAGATGAAGAAGGCAAAGGAACTAATTAAATAGGCTGCTGAGAAATGAAAGAAAGCTGGAGTGAACTTGGATTCAAGGATAAGGCACAATATACTACAGCTATGGTAATGATAGCTAGTGGAATCCTATTAGCCTTCATTAGTTTCTTGATGATTCATACTATAGCTGGTGGTACACTTATCTATATAGCCTAGGCTTTTACTGCTGGTGGTGCTATCTTTGGAGTAAGCATCTACTTTAAGAACTAGCTAATAGAAGCACACGGTGAAACAATGAATAAGGTAGAAGAACTGATAGAAGATATTGTAGATAGAAAGATAAATAACTAATATAGAATAACTAATTATAGTTAATAATGGGCTGGTATCTCTAAGGTATCAGCCTTTTTTATTATCTTTGCTGCATTATTAACTAATAGATAAAGATATGAGAGTATTTCCAGAATTTTATACATATATGATGGATGATAGGGGAAACAAAGTCTTAGATAAGGATGGAAAACCTATTAAACAGTATGATACATATGCTTACTGCCGTTATTTTGCTGATAAAGTGCAAGAATATACAGAAACATCAGATGGCAAAAAGATATATGAAGGTATCTCTTTACACGAATTTGGTTCTACTTTTGGCAGTGATATTAAAGATGAAATGGAGCTTCATAGATTTATCTTAAATATGATACAATCAGATAAGGAACTAGAAGAATTGCAAGAGAATATTATAAAGAATGTGGTGGATAATTTTTGCTTATGGAACTTCTTAGCTTTATCTACATTTGTGAACGTAATTATTAGGGCTAGATATTACTTTCTGTTAGAGCCAACAGCAGAAGAACTAGCTAAAGAGATTAAAGGAAACTTCAAAGCTGTTACTTTTACAAAGAATAACGGTAAGAAGGTAACTTATGATTCATCTGAATTTATAACAATGCTTAATAATGCCATTGATAGCTATAAAGGGAAATCAAATGAGTTTGAATGTAAGAAGATAGTGAGAATTGATGAAATAGCTAATAATGAAGTGCTGCAAAGTGTCTTTGTGGTTACTATGGCTACTTTTCTACAGAGCTATTTCCCTTATGCTAATAGAAGGGCTAACTGCTGTATGGTGTCAAAGCTAGAGCAAACTTTGATACTAAAGCTACTTTGTTTCTATGGTTTAGCACCCAAAGGAGTAACTTTAACAGATTCCAGATTCAGACAGTTAGTTACAGCATATAAGAAGCTAGTTAGTAATGATGATTTGCAGCAATTAACAGATAATATTATTATTCACGGAGCATTTGTCAGCTACAGCCAATGGCACTATGATAAGAACTGGATAGAGAAGGAGATAAAGCCATCTGTTAATGAGGGTGATTCTGTAAGATTTACTTTTAGTAAGGAAGATAATGCAAAGTTCAGCTTCAAAGACTTCTATAAACCTTCTAAGTAGTATATATAATTAAGGTATAATCAGCCTTCAAATTGTTAGAAAAATAACTAATGATTTACTAACAGTTTATTTCTTGGAAGCTATTGATATTTGTACTACCTTTGCACCCGTCAAACAAAAGGTATTGACTATGTGCATCCATAAACAAAAGCTGTAGCCCGTGGATTTGCACGAATCAATGTAGGGAGGTATTATCAGCAAATGTAGTTATGGAGGAGAATAAGATTTTTTCTTTGGCAGAAGTAAAGAAAGAAGGTAAGAAGATAGCTTTTGTAGATGGCAATAGAAGCCTAGGCAAAGCTAACTTTGAGGGTAAGATGGTATCACTTCAAGAAACAGAAGGTAACATTACCCCTATGATGCTGATGGATGGCAGTGAGGTTACTAAGTATGGTTTACACTTGGTGGAAGCTGAAACTATTGATGATGTTAAGGCTATTATAAAGAATGAGCCTAAAGGAATCAAGGATGAAGATGCAGGTAACTATTATGTAGTTATTGATGGGCAGCACAGATATGTAGCCTATATGCTGATGAATGATGAAGACTATAAGAAGAAAAGTCGTAATAAGCTAGTAAAGGAAATAAAGCCATTAAATGACAGTCAGCTACATTTCTATGTAGATTATTCTGGTAAGTCTGCAAAGGTTCTGCTTTCTCATTCTAATGTAGCTTGTTATAAGTGGGATAATAAGGCATTAGCTAAAGCTGCTAGTACATATAATCCAGATGACAAACTAGCTAAGTTTATTAGTAAGTGTATGAATGATGATAATTATACTATCAGCACATTAGGCATCTATTTAACTGGTAATAACTATCAGTGTACTAAAGATGTATTAGATAAGTTTGTTAAGGGTGAAAAGCCAACTTTTGATTATAATATTGAGAAGGCAAAGGCATTAATGGAAGCTACAGAGAATGTATTTGGTAAAGCATTATCAAAGAAAAGAACTTATGCACAGCCTATCTTAGATTTAGCCAATAAAGAAAATGACTATCAAAAGGTAATCACTGCTATAAAAAAGTTGGGTAAAGGTGAAGTGGATGAAATAAAGCAAACAAAGGGTGAAGAAGTGTCTAATAAATTGCGTGAAAAATTAGAAGAGCAAATGAAAGCAAACTAAACATTGTTTTAAAGAGGGCTATCATTTCGGTGGTAGCCTTCTTTTCTGTATAAGGGGATGGGGTTAATTTTTGGCAGTTGAAGCCTAGAAACCCCACCTCTCCCGATTCTTGTGCGACAATTAGAAACGAAAAATCGAAAACAGCTATAAAACTGCCTTCGATTTCTCTAATGCTATTATTTGTTATTTATTTCTTCCCAGTCTGCTAATTCTTGTTCAAATTTTGCAGTATCACTTTCTTCCATATAGATTTCTGCTTGCCATATATCATCAAGTTCATTTTCAGTGTACAATTTGCCTCCTAGCAGTCCTAGTTTATTCTGTTTGTACTGATACATCATATACAGCTTAGTATCTGCAAAGTGTTTGCCTATATTCCAAATGAAGCTATTTATAGAATCCACATTCTTTTTAAATTGGGTTACTGTATCTTTGTCTGCATCTTTAAACAGTCTGGTAGCTTTATCTATAGCAGCTTTAGTTACAGACTTCTTGATAATGGATATAGCCTTTTTAAGTCTGGCATCATCATATATAGAGATACCAGATTCTTTCATATCCATCAATGATACTATATCATCATAGGCAAAGAAGGCATTAATTAGAGTTGTCTTTTTTGGGGCATCATTAGATACTTCTACTAGTTTGCCTTCCTTCTTGGCTTCTACCCTTACTTTTGCTTCATTCAGTTTCTTTATTCTGTCTAGTTGTGATAGCTTATTATATACTTCTTTAATCATTGTATCATCAACGTGTCCCACCATCATTGCAACTTCATTCGGTTGAAAGCCTTTTTCTTCACACATTATACGTATAAAGGTATATCTGGCACAATGTGAAGAAATTGCATCATACAATGGCTTGCTATCATCATTACCTAGGCTATCTTTGCGCTCTATTGTACGGTTCAAATTAGCCTTCTTACAGATAGCCTTAATAGCCTTATTGTACTTTTGTTCTTCAAATTTTGCTATGCTACTATTTCTGACTTTATCTAGTAGTGCTTTAAGTTCTTCTGTAACACTAACAAAGGCATTGATGTCTTCCTTTACAGTTCTGATGATATAGGTATTACTTTCTTCTTTGTAGTCCTTTTCGATTAACTTATGGATGTCAGAAACACGCAAGCCACAATTAAGATGGAGAAGGAACAAATCTCTATATTCCTTTTCTTCTGTAGATAATATATCTACACTCTTAATGGCTTCAATCTCATCTTTCTCTAAATAAAAGTGTCCTACATCTTCTTTATTTCTGGCATCTTTAACCTCCTGCCATTCTACGAGTTCTATAGGTATGTTTATTTCGTCTCTTTTATTGATATAAAGTACTTTATTGATTAGTCTAACAATTAATTCGCCACATTTATTCACTTGACCCACACCAAACTTTATTGATTTGTTTGCACTCTTTTTCATCTTATCTATAAGATATTCCTTATACTTTAAGATGCCTTTTTGAGTGAAAACATTCTCTTTATCAGCTTCTTTCAAAGTTGGTAAATAGTCTAGGTAATGATTCAGTACATTTCTAAAGGTGTTTTTTGTACTTTCTTTTTTTGATTTGCTTACATACTGATAGTAATAATCAAATCCTTCTGTAATGATTTCACTAACATTAGTTACTTTCTTCCCACTTTTTTCTTCTTTGATTCTTTTGTTTACCATATCTTTATAAATGAATTTTTTGAGCAAACCGCCCATATCCGTGATTTCATTATCACAGTTGCAAAGATATGAAATAAATTCTGAATAACGCTTCTTTAAAACTGTTAATTTTTCATTTACGATTTTATTATTGTTGTTGTCTCGCTTGCATAACAAATTACTTTCTTCTGCTATACCTTTGTGCCATTGGCTAGGGTACACTTTTACACCACTAGATAGCTTATATTGTTTGCCATCTATGCGCACAACTAGGTAAACCATTTCTGGCTTCTTTGTCTTATTGGTTCTGAGGTTGAAATGAGCCTCTATTTCTTTGTAGAATCGTTGCTTGTTCATCATTTCGGTTCACGTTTTTTGTTCACACAATTAAATTTCAAACTTTCTGCTGCAAACCTAAAGCTGTGGAATCCCTTTGAAATAAAGGATTTAGCCTATTTCCTTTGAATCTGATTGAAATCTCTTGAAACGTAGGAAATCTGCAAAAATCCTCTTTATTCCCTTTGTTTATGGGCTTTTTCAGACTTTAGAAAAAGGTGGTTCACGCTTTTGGTTCACTAATACGTTGCAAAAATACAATTTAATTTTGATTGACCAATAAGATTTTTATATATTTTAACACACTGAAAGGTTTAAATATTCCTAAATAACTAACTAGTAGTGCTGTAGTCTGGCTATATTTATCTACCTTTGTGGTAAATAACTAACAATTATGGGAATATTCGATATTTTAAAAAAGTCAGAGCCAGTAACTGAATCATCTATAACAAATGTAGATGATAAACCAGTTATGCCTTCCACTGATAAAGAAAATATAAAAGACGGTGCTTCTACAGATATAGCAGTTGAAAATGTAGATGATAATTCTATAATAGAAAACATAGATGAAACACCATCCATAAAAACTGTTTGCTATTCTAAAAGTATGTTACCTAAAGAATATGTAAAAGAAGCTCCTATAATTTGTTTTGGGAGATGGTTGGTTAATGACTTTACCAAAGTTACCAAAGGTGATAAAGTTATCAAAGTAAAAGATACTTCTATGACATATCTGAAAGGATTTGAGCCAAAAGAAGAATATATAGAATCCCCTTATTCTGGAATATTAGTAAAGAATGGGAGTTTTTGGAATGACGCTCTATCTGATGGTAAAGAGCTATTTAAGATTTATCCAGATGAATCATTTTTATTGAATGATTATCCTAACGAAATAGAAGTATCAAAAGATGATTTTACTAAAGATGCAACTATTAAGGGGAAACTGTATGGTGGTAAAAAAGATGGCTTTGATGTAAGATGGTTCACCATTACTTTTGAAAATGTAAACAGCAAAAACTATCTTTTAGTAAAGTATGATTCCAAAGAATTGAAACTAAATAAGAAGTGTGCTTTACATTTGCTTCTTGATGATGATTCTGTTATTACATTGAATGCTGTAGCTAGACCAGTAAAGGAGTTTCAAACAGACTATCTAATTAAGTATTTGGTTAGTCCAGAAGATTTACACCAATTAGCTAATAGGCTATTTATAAAATGGCAAATAACTAATGATGAAGGCATAGCTATAGCACAAGGGAAAAACATCTGCTTACTTTCAAGTGAAGCTATAGATGGCATATCCTTAGATTTGTCTTACAGAGTATTTAAGAACTTTGTTTCTATGTTTGAGCAAGTAATTAAAGACAATACCATAAAGGCTATAGAAAGTAGTCCTAGAACAAAGAAAGCAGATAGAAAGCAAGAAAACTGCTATGTTTATTTAATGATTGATACAACAAATAACTTCCACAAAATAGGAATATCTAATCATCCTAGATATAGGGAGCATACTTTGCAAAGTGATAAACCTACAATAGAACTTCTTTGTGCTAAAGAATATCCAACTAGGATTATAGCAGAAGCTATAGAGTCAGCTTTGCATAGTGCATTTGCTAGCAAAAGAATAAGAGGAGAATGGTTTAACCTATCACCAGAAGATATTATTAGTATTAAGCAAACTTTAAAATAACAACAATGACAAATTTTGTAGCATTAGACCTAGAAACAGCCAATATGGATAGAAGTAGCATCTGCCAGATTGGCATAACAGAAGTAGTAGATGGAGTTATACAGCCTTCTAAAAGTTGGCTAGTACAACCAGAGGGAAACTATTATGATCCCTTTAATATAGAGATTCACGGTATCAAACCAGAAGATACTGCTAATAGCCCTTCATTTCCAGAGGTATGGAAGGAAGTATATCCATATCTAAAGGATAAGATAGTTGTGGCACATAACACTTCATTTGATATGTATGCTTTGCGTGATGCTTTTGATAATTATCAGATGGTATATCCTTCATTTGACTACTTTTGTACTTTGAGAATAGCTAGATACATAGTTAAGGGATGCTATAGTTATTCCTTAGATGTAGTGCTGGATTATCTAGGTATAGAGTTTAAAGGACACCACAAAGCAGATAATGATTCTTTGGGCTGTGCAAAGTTATTGCTAAAGTGCCTAGAACTGGATGGCAGCACTCTAGAGGATTTGGAATCTAAGTACAACTTTCATAGAGGTAAGTTTGCGCCTAATACCTTCATAGCACATCTAGCTAAGAAGAACAAACTTACCAAAACAGAATTGTTAGATAGCCTAGAGGAGCATCCAGAACTGGCAGATGAAGGTAACTATTTCTATGGTAAGAATGTTTGCTTTACTGGTACTTGCATCTATGGCACTAGAAAAGAACTGTTACAAAAAATTAAGGATATTGGGGGTATTCCTTCTGATTCTGTAACTAAAAAGACAGATGTGTTAGTTGTTGGACAGCAAGATTATCGTGTTGTAGGGGCTGATGGTATGAGTAAGAAGCAAATAAAAGCCCTATCATTACTGGATAAAGGGCAAGATATAGAGATACTTAGTGAAAGAGAATTTTTAAGTAGAATTTAATTAATTGAAAATTTAATGAGATAACGCTCATTCATCATAAATAGAAACTTCCACATTTCAACAGAAAAAGCCAGCCCAGTTTGTTCTAGGTTGGCTTTTTGTTTATATACAAACTAAAAGTATGATGATGGTAGCTAATATAGCCACTTCACCAGCTATCTTAATATCTACTTCTGTGCCTTCTAAAATAGGATTATTATCTATGAGATTCACTAGCATCCTAACTAATAGATGAAGTGATACCAAGATGTAAAATATAAAAAATAAGTGTATCATCATTTGATTCTTTTCCAGATTCCATCTACTTTCTAAAAATGAACAGCTAAATCTTTAGATACTTCTACTATCTTTTTAGGGATGAACTATCTAACAGCACCGTTATTGTCTGGTAGCCATTTTTCATAAGGTTTCAACTAACCCTACTATATCATTCTATTTAATTTCACCACATTATAGATAAATATATCATCCCCTATTATATTGATGAACATAGCTAGTCTTTGGTTATCAGCTAGCAGTGTCTTAATCTTATGTATCTCTATTATATGTGTGGAATATTTAATAGCACCAGCATCCCTATTCTTGATTTCACCAGATGCAGTTAGTTTCTAACCATTCTTGATAGTGCTAACGTGTAAATCTATTCCACAAAATTCTTTCTTTGTATATTCTACCTACCAGCCTATCTAATCTGCCAGTGTCTAAAATACGTTTCTACCTAACTATTCTGCTTTCTATGCGTTTATATTGTATGTCATAATAATTATTTTTTTTTAATTTGTTATTGCTAAAGTTATCTATTTACATATTACTTTGAACTGTTAATCTGAATCATTAACTAAAGAAGCTGTAACTGGTTCTTCTTGATTTCACACATCATAGCTTCCAAGTTATTAAGTTTACTGTATAATTCTTTGTTTTCCATATTTTATGTAATTAATAGTTAATTGGGTGATTTCTATCTCATTTAAAAATGCACTTTGTTCTGTATATCTCATAGCCTTTAGTTACTTTTCCATCTATTCTTTTAGATGTAGCTTTGCAGTCAAAGAAGGCTTCTATATCTGTAGCTTTGGCTTTTTTGTTAATACCTAGTGTTTCATAAGCTTTAGCTATATTTGCCTTTAATTCAGCACTACTGGTAAAGCCAATCTGAATGTAATCATTAAGGATTTTAGCTACCTTATATTCATTACAGTTATCTTTGTTTTGATTTAATAATGCAGCTTCTATAGCTTTCTTTACATATTTAAGGCTTCTAACCTTAGTTTCACCTAGTTTATTGTAAGCATCCACTATCAAAGGCTGAATAGCTATCAGATGGTTCTTTGCTTCATCATCCATACTATAAGGATTCTTTACTAGTTCTGCATACTTTAAAAAGGCTTCTTTGAATGACATCTTTTTACCAGCACTTTTCAATGTGCCTTCCAGTTTCTCATACATAGGATTAGTAGTTAATATTCCATTATCGTTATAATGTTTCACAATAGAGATACCATTTTTATAAATGCTTTGTTCTAACTTTATTGTGTATAAATCTAGCTTTACAATCATTTCATCTAAGTAGTATTTGCCATCTTTATCTTTCTTCACATAGTCTTGATTGAATAGCTTATCAGAATTTGTAGGGTTATTATTAACAATCTCAATAATCTTATTATCTCTTTCTACCTCTTTATTTGTTCTTTCTACTATTTCTTCATAACTGGTATCTAAATCTAGGTTTCTTTTACCAGTAGTATTAAATATGTGAACTAAGAAGGTTCTGAAAGGATTAGTTTCAGTTCTGATTCTTCCAGCTATCTGATAAATATCTGTAGATATATCTAATAGGGTATTTGTGTTAGAACTATTACTTACAACATAACAGATTCCAGTTTCACTAAAGTAATCAGCACCTTCAAATGATTTAGAAGTGATGAACGTGAATGGCTTATTTTCACTTTTGCTATTACTTATGCTATAGCCAGCTAATGTAGTTCTATTCTTATCTGTATCAGCACATACTATCTTTACTTCATCATTAGTTAATTCACAATATTGTAAGATGTTGGCTATGTCAGTAACACTATTTATAAAGAAGAAGGCTTCATAGCTTTTTTCACCATTCATACTAACAAATCCATCCTTTTTATAAGAATTAATGATGTTTGCTGCTTTTAAATATGGCTTATTTGTTCTTTCTAAGATTACTTTTAACTTATCTGTTTCCTTCCATTCAGCTCTAATTTCTTCCACCCCTTCCAGTGCTTTTGGTGTAAATTCTGGAGAAATAGGAGTAGCAGACATAAAGCAGAAAGATTTGTATTTATTGAAACTGCTAAGAACACCACCAATAGCCTTATATCTGTAGCTATATGCCTTTAGAAGTATGTGGTATTCATCTACTAACAGCTAATAATCACTAGGATTTAAATAGCTTTCAAGTGCAGCCAGTTTATCATAGGTACACATTATTTTCTTTGTTCCAGAAGTTGTTAAGTATTCTTTAAGCTGCTTTTTTACAGAATAACTAAAGATGCCAAACAATCCAAATACAGACTGCTTTTTACCATCTATAGGGCTAGTTAATACAGAAGTACCAGCTTCATTCAATCCAGTTTTATTCACTATCAATTCTGTTGTAGGTACTGCTATTACATAATTGATGCTGTTGAAAAGTGCTACTGTTGTACCACCACATCCAGTAATTACTTTGTTAAAGATGCAGTTTTGTGGTAAATCATTCATATTAAGTTTACCATTAGTTGAGTTAATTGTCAAATGTTTCATTTTTCTAAAAGGCTAAAATTGTTACAAACTAGTAATCTAATATATGCTTAAAATCATCTTATTTTGTTAGAAATCCCCAAAGGTGTAACTTTTTTTGAGTAGTCATATAGGTATTTTTTCAAATTTTTGGTTACACTAAAAATCAAAGAAAAGGGCTATATTTCAAGCCCTATTTCCTTCTGTTAGTAGCAATTCCTTAAAAAAAATAATCAATTATGGCTTTAAACGCTCAAGTAGGTTTCCCTCTCGCTTTCTATGGCTATTATATACATATTTTTTGATAGCCCAAAATAAAAATACAGAAATTTAAGTTACGTTGATTAGGTGCAGATTTTGAGCGAATTTAGAGCATCCAACCGAGCAGATCGCCGAGATATGGGGAAAAACAGTATTATTTTTATACAGCCTTTATCCGTGTGTCCTTCCATTCTTATGAAGTTCTGAATGGCACTGCTTACATAAAGCCATTAAGTTTGTGGGATTCAAAGCCACTTCCATTCTTTTTAAACCTTCATAGTTAGTAAATGAATCTTTGTGATGAACATCTATGGCTGGTGTAACTATTCCTTTAGCTAGACACATTTCACAAAGTGGATGCTGCATTAAATAGGATAATCTTAGCTACTTCCATTCTTTACTTTGATATATCTGCTATCTTTCTTTTCTGCTGTTTGATGGCTGATTTCTTCTTATTCTATTGGGCTTTTTCAAGTATGGCATATTTTTTTATATCGTTAATTAGGTTAGATTGTTTAGTAGTCTATACTTCATCTTTAGTTATTTCATCCTATGCTTCATTTAACTAGACTACATCAGAATAGGCTTCTACCTTTGATTCAGCATAGTTATAGCACTTATCATCTCTTAAAAATTCGCCTTTTAACTAGTTAAAGAAGTAGATGAACTAATCTATAAAATCCTAATCTGGATTGTACTTTCTGGTTATCTTTAGATAGGCATCATTAAAAGTAGATTCATCAGCATCAGATTTAACTAGCCTACTGTGAAGGTATCTGTAATGTTTGCTTATTGCTTCATTAACTAGATAGTTATATTCTGCCTTTTCCAGATTATTCTGTTTCCTTCTGTATTTGCTCCAGTTGTAAATCATTATAATCATTGATTAGTTTGTCTATGGCATATCTAACTAATGTGCTTCTTTTAATATCCAGCTTTTCACAGATGGCATCCAGCATAGTTTCTTGATTTGGAGTGATTCTTACTGATACTCTAGTTTCTTTCTTAGTTACTTTCATATTGATTATTAGTTATTGGTTATATGCAATTATATACATAAAATCAGGATGGCAAAAGAAAAGTATGACAAATCTACAATGTATGACAATGTACTGGATTATAGTAGAAAAAGAAAAAACAGATGATGGTAGAACTATTAAAAAGGAATTGAAATGGATAATAATTTTAAAATACCTACAGACATAGAGAAAGAAGCAAAGGATTATATGAAAGATGTGATTCAGATGCTAGATAGTAATGGATTGATGAAGAATGTAGATACTGCTGCTTTAACTATGTTAGCAAGAAATTACAGTATGTTTATTAAGGCTAGCAAGCAATTAGAAAGGGATGGATTAACAGTAACTTCTGATAGAGGAAACATTTCACCGCACCCAGCAATAAAGATAGCTAAAGATGCTTAGATATAGGCTATGAAAGTGATGGAAAAGTTTGGATTGACAGCAAAGGATAGAACAAAGATAGCCAAATTAAATAGTGGAGATAAGGAGCTATCACCTTTGGAGCAGTTTGTGAAGAACAGTAAGGAGGTTAGATAATGACAAAGCTAAAAAAGAATGCCATTATAGATGCAGATGGCAATATTATAGGATATGAAGCAAAGGCTAAGAATATCCAGATTAGGGTTTGTAAGAAGTCAGAAGCAGACCCTATTATTATTGCTAATCACTACAGCCATAAAGTAACTAGAAACAGTTTTCTTTCATTCTTGGTTTACTATGAGGGAAATGTATCTGGTGCTTTGCAAATTGGCTATGGTACGAATCCCAGAAAGAAGGGCTAGTATAATCCAGATGAAGTTAGGGAGTTTGATAGAATGTGGTTATCTGATGATATGCCTAAATTCAGTGAAACTATAACTATATCACTGCTGCATCATTATCTAAAGAAAGAGCATCCAGAGATTAAGCATCTTATTAGTTATGCTGATAATAGCAGTGATGTAGGCAATGAAGGCACTATTTACAAAGCTGCCAACTATAAACAAATAGGTAAGATTAAATCTGATTTCTACATATTGGAAACTGGTGAGAGAGTGCATCCTATTACTATGTGGCATAGACACGGTACTAGAAGATGGGACTTCTTACAGAAGCAATATCCTAACATTAGAAAATCAGATGGCTATCAGATTAAATATGTTTATGACTTATGAAACCATACTATAAATATGCAGCAGATGTAGTTAGTGGTGCTATTGTTACTGGTACTAACATTAAGCTAGCTTGTCAGAGATTCCTAGATGATTTAAAAAGGGATGATTTGGATTTTAGAGAATCAGTAGTAGATAGGGCTATTAGCTTTATAGGCACATTGAAACACTTTAAGGGAAAAGCATCTGGATAGAACTTTGTGCTAGAGCCTTGGCAGTCCTTCATCATAGCTAACATAGTAGGCTGGTACTGGAAGGGAACTAGTGATAGAAGATATTCCAGTAGCTATATAGAAGTGTCTAGAAAGAATGGCAAGACCGCTCTAGCTGCTGCTTTATGCCTATACTTTCTGATAGCTGATGGTGAAGATGGTGCAGAAGTTGATTTGGCTGCAAACTCTAGGGAATAGGCTACTATAGCTTTTGATTTCTGTTACTAGTTTGCCAAGTAGTTAGATCCTTCTGGAAAATATCTATCATCCCACTTAAAGGGTATCAAATTTAATGTTAATGCTTCTACATTAAAGGTGTTTGCTGCTGATGCTTCTAAACTGGATGGCTTTAATGCCAGCTTTGGCTTAATAGACGAATATCACGCTGCAAAGAACAGCAAAGTTAGAGACGTAATTAAATCATCTATGGGAATGAGACAGAATCCCCACTTATGTACTATAACTACTGCTGGATTTGACAAAACTTTACCGTGTTACAAACTAAGAAGTACAGCTATAGAAATACTGCATAAGTTGAAAGAAGATGATAGTATGTTTATTGCCATCTATTCCTTAGATGATACAGATGATTGGACTGATGAAAACAACTGGATAAAATGCACACCTAATATGGATATTACTGTAACTAAAAAGTATATTAGGGAATAGGTGAAATCAGCACTAAATAATCCATCTGAAGAAGTAGGTGTAAAGACAAAGACGCTTAATCTATGGTGTGATTCTTCTGAAGTCTGGTTATCTGATAGCTACATAGTTAAAAGCACACAATAGATAGATTTAAATAGGTTTGAAGATGAAATGTGTTATATTGGTGTGGATTTGTCTGCTACTTCTGATTTAACTGCTGTTAGTTACTTAGTGGTGAAAGATGGCATCTATTACTTCAAGAATTATTTCTACCTTCCAGAAAGTTGTCTGGTGGAAAACAGTAATAGGGAGAAATACAGACTATGGAAGAACTAGAAGCAATTAAATATAACTAGTGGCAATGTTACAGACTATGACTATATTACAAAGGATATGCTTAGATACTAGGATATTCTTAGCATCCAGAAAGTAGGCTATGACAAATGGAACGCTACCTAGTGGGCTATCTAGGCTACAGATGAAGGTTTGCCACTGGAAGAATATAGCCAGAGCATAGGTAACTTCAACTAGCCAACAAAGGAACTGGAGAGATTGATTTTATCTGGTAAGGTAGTTATAGACAACAATGAGATTACCAGATGGTGTTTCTCTAATGTGCATATTAAAGAAGACCACAATGGAAACGCTAAACCTATTAAGACATAGAAACAGATGAAAATAGATGGTGTGATAGCTATGATTACCGCTTTGGGATGCTATCTATCAGCACCACATTTTAGCAATGAAATTATAACTATATAATTAGAATGAACTGGAAATTTTGGAAAAAGCCTAAATAGATTGAAGAAAGAGATTTATCTTCCAATTTTGGAGATTATCTCTTATATAACTCTAGTAGTTTTAGCACAAAAAATGCACTTCTGTTGAGCTGTGTTTATAGATGTGTTGAGGTAATATCTGATTCTGTGGCATAGTTACCACTAGAGCCATATAAGATAGATGGCAATGGTTTTAAGATGAAGTTTAAAAGCCATCCAACTTATAGATTATTGAATGCAGAGCCTAACAATAGAATGACTAGATTCACCTTTATAAAGACACTTATAGTTAGTACTTTACTTAAAGGAAATGGCTATGCTTACATAGAAAGAGATAACTAGGGAAATGCCACTGCTTTGCATTATATTCCATCAGAATTAGTTACGATTATTCCACCTATGACACTAAAGGATAATATAACCTATTCTGTTACTGGATTATCCAATATCATAGAAGCTTGCAATATGATTCATATACTAAACTTTAGTTATGATGGTATTACTGGCATCAGCACATTAGCGCACGCAAAGAACACTTTGGGTTTGTCTGCTGATAGTGAAGCACACGCTTCTGGATTCTTCAAAGGTGGTGCAAATCTGGCTGGAATCCTTAAAGTACAAAGTAATCTGACATCAAAGCAGAAAACAGATTTAAAGACTAGTTGGCAGACTGCTTTTAGCCCTTCCACTGGCTAGCCTAATGGTGTGGCTGTATTAGAGGGAAATATGGACTTCCAGCCTATTACTGTTAATCCTACAGATGCTTAGTTACTAGAAACTAGATAGTTTAATGTTATAGATATTTGCAGATTCTTTGGAGTATCACCAGTGAAAGCATTTGATTTGTCAAAGTCTAGTTATTCTACTGTTGAGGCTACAAACCTATCATTTCTTACTGATACCTTATCACCACTTCTAGAAAAGTTGGAGCTGGAGTTTGAACGTAAGTTATATAAACCATCAGAGAAGGAATCCGTTGATGTTAGGTTTGATACTTCCAGATTACTTAGGGCTGATAAACAATCACTGGCATCTTACTATAACACCTTATTTAATATAGGTGTGGTTAGTCTTAATGAGATTAGAAAAGAACTAGATTTACCAGAAGTTGAAGGTGGAAATAGTCATTTCGTGCAAGTTAATTTGACTAGTGTTTAGAATGCAAATAGATTAGTTACTGCTGATAAATCTGTAAAGGTACTAGATGAAACTGATTAGAAAGATGAAAACAAAACTGAATGATTTAGCTATGAAAGAAATTAGAATGAATCAAGAAGGTATAGCTAGTTTACCAGAATCAAGAAAGGTAGAAGGCTATGCTGTGGTGTTCCAGTCTGAATCTAATGATTTAGGTGGATTTAAAGAAGTGATTGATGCTAGGGCTTTGGATGGTGTTGTAGAAAAGTCAGATGTGCTTTGTTTGCTTAATCACAATGAGGATAAAGGTGTATTAGCCAGAAGTAACAAAGGCACTGGTAGCCTAACTTTATCTGTGGATGAAAAGGGATTGAAGTATAGTTTTGAAGCACCTAATACTGCTTTGGGAGACGAACTTCTGGAAGGTATTAGAAGGGGTGATATTACTGCTAGTTCCTTTGCTTTTACAGTGGGTAGTGATTCGTGGCAGAAAAGAGAGGATGGAAGCTATCTTAGAACTATCAATAGTATCTAGGAGTTGTTTGATGTTTCACCAGTTTATTCACCAGCTTATTCTGCTACCAGTGTATAGGCTGATACCAGAGGTTTAGATGAAGTTAAGGAGAAGGAGAAAAGAGATTTACAGAATTATTTTGAAGAATTAAGAAAAGGTTTATGAGTAACAGCTTGGAATTAATGGATAAGAAGAATCTTTTGAAGGTTCAAGCAGAAAATATCCTTAAAGGTGCAGAAAAGGAATCTAGAAAGTTGAATGCAGATGAACAAACTAGTTTTGATAACCTTAAAAAGGAAATAGATGAAGTAGATAAAGAGATTAGAGAACTTAATAAGAAATTAAACAAAGAAACTAAGAGAAGTATGGAGAAGTTTTCACTTTTGAAGGCTATCAATGATGTAGCCAATAACAGACAATTAGACGAAAGAAGCCAAGAAGTAGTTAATGCTGGTATGGCAGAAATGCGCAAATCAGGATTATCCTATGGAGGTCAAATCCTTATTCCAGTATCAGAGCAAAGAGCAGATGTGTAGGCATCAGTAGCTACTGCTGGTAAGGAAGCTGTGGCAGTAGATACTTTGAATATCTTAGAGCCATTGAAAGCAAATATGGTGCTTACAGAAGCTGGTGTAACTTATATGACTGGTTTGGTAGGTAACATTTCAATCCCTAGCTATAGTGGTGCTACTGTAGGATGGGCAGACGAAACTGGTGCTGCTTCTGATGGTGCTGGTACATTTAAAGATGTTGAGTTTAGCCCAAAGAGATTAACAGCTTACATTGATGTATCTAAGCAGTTCCTTTTGCAAGATTCAGTATCAGCAGAAGCATTAATTAGAAAGGATATTGTGGATGCTATTAGTCATAAGTTGGAAGCTACTATTTTGGGTGATGTAGCTGGTTCTACAAAACAGCCAGAAGGTATCTTTAACGGTGCTGATAATTTGACTGATACTAACTATGATACTATTGTAAAAATCGTTGAGAAGTTGGAGGATGCTAATGTATATGGTGATATGAAGTTTATTGTTTCACCAAAGATTAAGGCACAATTAAAGACTACAAAGAAAGATGCTGGTAGTGGTAGATTTGTAATGGAAGGCAATGAGGTAGATGGTATTCCAGTACTTAGCACTTCTGCTTGCAAAGGTTTAGTTTTGGGTAACTTTGCTAACTATTATATCGCACAATGGGGAGCGATCGATTTAACTATCGATCCTTATTCATAGGCTACCAATGGCAAGGTTAGATTAGTGGTTAATGCTTACTTTGATGCAAAGCCAGTACGTAAAGAAGCATTTGTAGCACAGAAACCAGCAGAGTAATTAATGATAAACTATGCAAATTGACCTAGATTTGATAAAGAAGCATCTGAATATAGATGCTGATTTTACAGATGATGATTCATATCTATTATCTATTTCAGAGGTTGCATAGGATATAGTACAAAAGCATATTGATTGTACTTTTGATGAAATTGTGAGAAGTGAGGGTGCTTTACCAGCATCCCTACTTCAAGCAGTTTTGCTAATGATAGGAAACCTATATAGTAATAGGGAATCTGTATCATTTGCATCAGCTACAGAAATACCACATTCTTACGATTATTTGTTATCACTTTACAAACACTATAAGAACTATGAGAGCGGGACTATTAACGGAAAAGATTAATATACTGGAATCCAGCCTTATTAAAAATTCTTATGGTGAGGAAGAAACCAAGTGGCAAACTAAATATACCACTAGGGCTAGACTGATTCACAAAAGTGGTAACAGAGCATTATCCAATGATGAAATAACATACCAATATACAAAGACTTTTTAGGTACGTTATTATGTTATGGTTAATGAGTTTGATAGAATCCAGTGGAATGATAGAATCTATAGGATTCTGGATATTGAGCCAGATAGATAGCAGATGTTATTAACTATAAATGTAGAATTGATAAATGATTAATTCTTTAGGCATAGGTAAGGTAATCTATGATTTACTGAAAGACTTCACTACATATCCCCTAGTGGCTGATAACAATGCTAAATATCCATTCTTGGTTTATAAGAGAAGTAATGTTATCAGTTCTGGCTGTAAGGATGGAAGCTATGAAGATACTGTAGATATTAGCATAACTATAGTAACCTAGACATATTCAGAAGGAATAGACATAGCTAATTAGGTAAGATAGATATTAGAGAGATAGGTAATCAATGCAGATGATTTAACTTTGAATGATACATATTTAATTAGTGCCAGTGAAAGTTTCACGGATAACGTATTTGTGTAGAATTTGAACTTTAGAACTACTATAACGGAATAAATAAAATGGCAAGCAATAAAATTATAAAGGGACGTGATTTAATGCTGTTTGATTCTGATGGTCATAGCTATGCCTATGCCACTAACCACACATTAACAATCACAGCAGAAACTACAGATGTTTCTAGTAAAGACCACGGTGTTTGGGGGGCTAGTGAGGTATCTAAGTATTCTTGGGAAATCACATCAGAGAATCTTTTTACTTCTAGTGATTACGATAAGATGTTTGATGCTATGTTAGCTGGTAATGCTATTACTGTTAGATTTGGACTGAAAACAGAGCCAGCAGATACTAGCAAGAATGTGGCTGATGGTGATACCTCTTTACCTTATTGGACTTCACAGAACACCTATTATGAAGGTAAGGTTATTATTACTTCACTGGTAGCAAATGCTAACAATGGTGAGAATGCAACCTATTCAATAACATTAACTGGTACTGGTTCTATTAAAAAGACAACCGCACCAGAGTAATTTAAAAAGATTTAGGGCTAACTACAGCCTACATAAACCTAGGGGCAGTAGATGTATTTCTATTGTCCCTTTTTATTTTGATAACTATGGATATACAAATCAAGGATAAAACGATTACTCTTAAATATTCATTAAGAGCAATGATGATGTATGAGAACGTAACTAATAAGACACTGAATCCTTCTGGTATAACAGAAGTGGTTACATTCTTCTATTGTGTGGTTCTGGCATCTAGTAAGGATTATAGCCTATCATTTGAGGATTTTATGGATTGGCTAGATGATAATCCAGACACATTAAAGGAATTTGGGGAATGGCTTCAAGCTACCTTCACTAATACCAATAAGCTAAAAAAAGCCTAACCACCAATAAAGAAGATGGCAAAGTTCCAGATTGTCTTTATCACTATCTATTTAATCTGTTGGTGTTTTAGTTCAGAATAATAGATGTACCTTACTTTATGGATATTTGTACTGATTGGGAATTAAATAATCTGGTGGAAAACATACCATACTTAGATAGGAATCTATGGGAAGCCAATAGATTAAATTCCTATGTGGTAGCCTAGGTTAATTCCAGAAAGAAAATTAGCTTCTAGGATATATGTACTTTCAAATGGGAAGAAACCTAGGATAAATCAGATACAGAAATATCTAATGAAGATATAGAGAGACTTAAACAATTATCTAAGAAATGGCAAGGTTGATTTATGATACTGCTGATTTCAATTACATCAGCAATGAAACTATATAGAAAGTGAATAATGCAGTTGTGGCTGCTGCCATAAAGATTAGGGATGAAGTAAGGGAAACATTTGTTAGTGATGCCTAGTCATTATATAGACATCATACTGGAAACATAGCTAACCTAACTACTGGTATAATGATAGGAAAAGACCAAGGTGGTAGCATAAAGATTCACGCTTTAGGTAGCAGAGAAGACTATGAAAGCTATAAAACCAGATTCTTTATAGGTGGTACTAAATACAGAACACAAGAAAAGGTGAATGGAGTTCCTATCAGACCCTTCACCAAAGGCTACATATCCCCAACAGATACATTAAATAGAGTTGTTAATGGTTCTGGAACTATATTAAGTAATTACATAAATAGAGTTTTATAATAATGGCAAATAATTTAACTGCTGTAATTTCAGCAGACACTTCCAGATTTACTAGGGCTATTAATGAAGCTCAATCTGTATTATCTAGATATTCCAGAGAAGCCAGAAACACTAGTAATAGCATAAACACTTGTGCCAGTGTAACAGATGCCTAGGTTACATCTTATCAAAGACTGGTTAGGGCTATGCAAAGGGTGGCTAATGGTTCTATGACTACTAGCTAGGCAGAGAGGGCTTTAAGTAATTAGATTCAAGAATTAAGAATACAATGGGCTAACCTTACTGATGAAGCCAGAAGCAGTGATTTTGGTAGAGCTTTATCTGAATCAATGGCATCAGCAGAAAGATAGTTAGAACAAGTAAGAACATAGATAAGACAAACACGTGAGGAAATGGATAACCTATCTACTTCATCAGAAGGATTTGATTTAAGTAGCATAGGTAACAGCATAAATAGTTTAAGAAGTGGTGATATATCTGGCTTTGTTTCCCAGTTGTAGGCACTTAGAAACATATCACTAGGCAGCATAGTTACTTCTATAGGTGGTTTGGGTGCTTCTATAAGTGCAGCAGTAGCACCAGTGGCTGCTTTGGTTGGCGGTATAGCTGCTATTGGATATACTTTCAGTGAATCTATATCATCTGTATCAGACTTTGAAACACATCTGGATGGGCTTTAGTCCCTTACTGGTTTAAGTGATGATGCTATGAAATCTATATCAGATGGAGCTATAGAAATGAGCAAAGGATTCAAATCATCTGCTAGTGATATAGTTGATTCTATGAAACTGATAGGTAGCCAAGCACCAGAACTATTAAAGAATAAAGATGCTTTGATGGCAGTTACAGAAGCTGCTAATGTGCTTTCAGAAGCTGCTGGTATAGAAGTAGTGGATGCAGCAAAAGGTATAACCACTGTAATGAATCAGATGGGGGCTAGTGCATCAGAAGCAACAAATATAATCAATGTGTTAGCTGCATCATCTTAGCAAGGTTCAGCAGATGTAGCATATTTAAATACTGCATTTGAAAAGTCTGGTACTGCTGCTAAATCTGCTGGTATGAACTATACCTAGTTGGCTGCTGCTGTTGAAACTGTAGCACCTAAATTCAGTTCAGCAGATGTAGCTGGTTCTTAGTTAAACTCTACCTTACTGGCTTTGTCTGTTTAGGCTAACGATAACTTCAAACCAGCAGTGGTAGGTATGGACTAGGCACTGTAGAACTTAGCTAAAGCAGAAATGAATGATGCACAAATGAAGGATTTAGTAGGTGCTTCTAATATCACTATGCTTAAAACGCTTCTGGAAGGTATTGATACTTTCAAAGGGTTTGAATCGTCTTTAGCTGGAACTAATACAGCCTATGAATAGATGGCTACTAATACAGATAACTTGGATGGAACTATAGGGGGACTTAAATCAAATTGGGAAGCCCTTCTACTTACTTTAGGAGAATCTGATATTATCCAAGGTATTATTTAGTTTTTCCAACAGATCATTACTACTTTAACTGATTTGGTAGATTACATATCATCCACTATTAAGGAGTTTGAAGGCTTAAATGGAAGTATAAACATAGTGGATGCTTTAGGTGCAGTATGGAAGGTTAATGTAGCCATAATTAAAGCTGCTTGTGAAATCATAGAAGTAGCTATAGCTGCTATCATCAAGTTATTCCAGAAGATAGGCACTGTAGTTAAAACTGTTTGGGGAAGCATTAAACAGACACTGAAAGATGTGGGATTCTTTGAGCCTATAAGAAATGCTTGCAAAAGTGTTATTACTTGGTTTACCAATATGGTATAGAAGCTATAGGGACTATGGGCAGACTTTAAAAGATGGTTAGGCTTAAATGTAGCTTCTACTAAGATAACAGTAGATTCAGAAGTAGGCGATGCTGTAGGAGGTGGAAAAACATCTAATAGTGGCTCGTCTGG